>SR_TP_S13solDRAFT_1000033_pt1 | contig 85804 bp, 75 predicted proteins | sample SodReaTP_S13sol_FD_11159 | JGI IMG/M metagenome (IMG submission 11159) | reverse complement strand
GCGCGGAACATTAAAAAGAGCGCAAGCAAAACACCAAGGGTAATCAGCAATGGCCAAGCCAAACGCTGTAAATGACTCGAGCGTTTCGGGATCTCTAACATATCTGCGACTCACTTACATTTGTTGTGGGCGCATGCCCGCTAACGGAGTTGTCACCCAGTAACGAGGCAATTCGGCATAAACATCAAGAGCTTCGAGCTGTAGGTCTAATTCGATTCGGCGTGGTGAGCCGGCCGGGTACATCATGTCGAGCATTCCTTCATGCGGCCCAACAAACAAAATAACCATAGCTGTTGACTCAGCAAGTTCGATATTAAATGTGTCAGCAACATCGCTACGTGAAATATCACTAGCACATTCATTGTCTTTAATTAATGGCGTCGCTTCGGGGAATTGTTCGCGTGCTTGCTCACTACTGAGCCAGTGCTCGTTATGTGGGTCGTAAAAATAGACGGCGGGAAAAACGAGTCGACAGTCATGGCGGGCAAAGAACTGCTCGGCCACATTGAAATCGTTCGGTTTGGCTGCCTGCCACGACGATTCATTGTCGTTGGCTTGGGCTACACCCAAAAAGAATAATAAAGCGAATAGGTAGTGCCGGTTTTTGGGACTCCGTCCCTGAAGTTTATTGAACATATCATCGCATCCTCTCGATTGTTAGGCTTCAGCGAACACAGGTAATCCACTAATGACGATGACCTGAAACTGTTCGGTATCCTATTATAAAGTCAGTATTTTATTGTTCTATTCATGACCCTAACGTTTGTTATAGCTCAATCAGTGAGCAATTTCAATCGAATATATTTCGAGGAGATTGGATTCAAATAGCATGAACCACGCCCAAAATTTAGACAACTCTACCGCACTTGATCTATAGTTATTAGTGCATCGTTCAATGATGCGGAGGTGTTTATGAAAGCGTATGTAATTGGAGGTTTCGCACTTCTGATGCTCGCAGGATGCACTAGCACCGGAAGTTATCAAACCACAGCAAAGTCCGAGATTGATTGGAGCAAGGTCAACCAAGTTGAACGTTCTGCTGCCGCTGGCAGTAACCGGGTGATTTGGGTGAATCCACCGATGAAGGAAGTGGATCGCAGCGACCCCGCCGAGTCGAATAACGGTAGTCAATAGGCAAATTTTCTGTAAGTCGCTGCGCTTGAGTTAAACCGCATGTCGCAGCGACTGGCCGACCATGCTAAGCTGCTCCCGCGGGCGCAGCCCATCCTTTTTTGTATTTTATAACCGACTACAGGACGTCCATGTTACGAACTTTTCTTGCACTCTGTGCGGCAATTGCGGTGTTGGCCAACGCCAATGCTCAATCCATTTCCGTGGAATATAACGCGACCTGCTACACCGCACCGAACGACAGTTACGCGGCTATGCAAGCACAGTTTTTACAACGGAATCCCGGGCGTAGCGCGGAACAATTTCAACAACGTTTAACTGAAGACACCTTTGACGCCATGCGTCGCGATATTAATTGTCGTTGGATCGTGTATCAGCACGACGGTGTCTATGTCGGTGGCTTTGCCTTGATTCCTCGCAACGTGGAAGGGCCCTTGCCTGTGATTATTTACAATCGTGCTGGGCAAGGTCCGACCGGCGCAGTCAATTTTGATCAATTAGTTAATGAGTTGCGACCACTTGCTGAAGCGGGTTTTATGGTGATCGGTAGTCAATACCGCGGTGGCGGTGGCGTCTTTCCACAAATGCCGAACGGCACCGACGAATATGGCGGTGCCGATGTTCGCGACGTACTTGCGCTACCGAGTGTGGCGGCACAACTCGCCAATATTGACGAACAGCGGATCGGTTTACTGGGTCGTGTGCGTGGTTCGATGATGAGTTTTTTGGCCGCAAAGGCAGAGCCGAATCGATTTAAAGCGATGGTGTCGGCCGTGACTGTGAGCGATCTGAACGCTTGGGTAGCCGACTGGGGCGCTGAGCACCACCCTGCAAGCCGTTACATTCCCAACTTCGCGACTGACGGCGACGCACAGATGAAGGCTCGCAGTGCCGTGCAATGGGCCGATGAGCTCCCTGCCGATATGCCAATTTTATTAATTCACGGGGGGCGCGATTGGGAAGTCGGCCGCGAACAGGCTGAGCAACTAGCCGCAGCACTTGAAGCGGCGGGGCGCCAGCACGAGTTAACGGTATACTCTCATGCGAATCATCAACTAGCACCCTATCAAGACGATTTTTTAGAGGATATGCTGGCATTCTTTCGCCAGCAGCTTTAATTAACAAGCCCGTTGGCAGCGGCCTTGCTCGGTCAGTGCTTTGCGTAAGTTCTCGTCATCGCTAGCAAACTGCTCGGCGGCGCTAAATCGCTCGTTCGCTGCTTCGCTATTCTCGCGGTGTTGTTCAATTTGTGCCAAACGGAATTGCACCCAACCTTGATTCATACCTTCAGGTAAGCGCTCGTCCGCAAGTAACGTCGATAAAAACGCCGCGCCTTGCTCCAACTCAATACCCGACACTGCGGCTAATTTACCCCACTGATAGTGCAGTTGCGTCAACGTTCGGGTATCCGCTTCTTCGTCACTGTCGGCAACCAGCGCCAATGCGGCTTGTAATTGCTCAAGCGCTCGCTCGTACTGCTCTTGGTTAATCTTTTGTGCCGCATAGTTGACACGAATTTGGGCATTGTCCGGCTGTGCTTCAAATAGTGCATCCCAGGCTGCTAGCTCCGCAGCTTCATCTTCCTGCACCATGGCAATGACAATGTCGGCCATAAAGCGATGGTCGCTATTGAGCTCATGAAGGCGATCGCGATGTTGTAGCGCATCATCAAGGCTGCCACCAACAATACCCGGCGCATTCGCCAGATATTGAACCAAGCTGAAATGTGCCAGCTCATGGTTTGGGTCGTATTCGACGGCTTTTAACCAGTGATTGCGCATGCGCCGGGCAAGGAAAGGCAGCCGCAACGCGCCTGCATCATTCATTTGCAATAAGGTGACAATACCGCTCAAAAATTCAAAATCGGCGGTTTTACCATGCTGACGCTCTAGCCCCTTCATGATCCGTTGGGCAGCTTTATGGTCGGCGTTGGCAAACGCCTCACCAAGTGGCTGGTACACAGGGTCAAAGGCGTCGAAATCAATGTTCTGTTGCGCATTTGTCGTACCGACAATGCCAATACTTAAGCTCAATGTTAGGGCTAACAACCAATGTCGCATAATCATTCCTTGTTGTTCTTATTGTTTACATCAAATAGCTAGGGTTCGGTTTGTTCGACACTTGTTGCTTACATTAGTGCGATTTGAGCAAAAAAATAGCGGCCGAAGCCGCTATTTGCGTCAAATATTGTCAACAACAGACTAGTTGTTCTCTGGCTGAGCGCGGCGGCGCTCAATGCGAATCTCACGAACCGCTTCGCCAGCAGCTTCGCGTGCTTCGCGTGCTTTTTCACGGGCTTCGCGAATGCGCTCACGATCTTCTTCACTCAAGTCGCGCATGTGAATCACACGTCCGCCTTGTTCAACGCGGCGCTCTTGACCCATGGCTTGAAAGCGCTCAACAAATGTTTGTTGGTCGACACGACCCGTGCCGGCTTGATCCATACGCTGGAACATACGTTCGGCATTTTCGCGTGCTTGTTTCACCATAAACTCAGTCACTTCGTCTTGGGTGATGTAGCCATCACGATTCAAGTCAAAATTCTCGAATTGCTTTTCTAAAGCAGCTTCACGGTGAATCATCACGCGGCCACGAATTTCTTCGCGACTTAACGGCTCACCGTCACTATCCGTTAAATGCTGAGTCCACATTACGCGTTGGCCGCGCAAGTCACTACGAGCACCCCGTGCTTGATCGAGATCTACACGCACTTCGTCACCTTGCACTTTAATGACACGTACACGCTCACGCTTTTCAGTGGCGTCATCAGCCATAGCAACCGTCGCGCCGGTTACCGCTAATGCGGGCAATGCAAGAGCCATCAAGCTGGCAAGTTTAGTCATCTTTTTCATCATCACTTCCTCTCATATCGAGATAGGTTTAAGTCAAACTTTGGGAGAGTTCACTTCACACGCTACAAACTTTAATCCGAGACCATGGAGGAAATATGCTGAAATTATGGAGAAATTGTGGAGACGTTAAGCTGAGGCTGTATAGCGGTAGCCAACCCCATAAACCGCTTGAATTGCGTCTTCCGCGCCAGCGGCTTGCAGTTTTTGGCGTAAATTTTTGATATGGCTGTCCACGGTGCGGTCGCTGACAATGCGATGGTCGTCATAAGCGGCACTAATCAGCTCGTCACGACGAAACACCCGCTGCGGGTGTTTACTGAGCGTATGTAGCAAGCGAAACTCAACCGGCGTTAAGTCCAGCACTTGCTTGTGCCAACGCGCTACAAAGGTTTCCGTATCGAGATGCAAGCCTTTGGTTTCGCTCGTTTCATTTGTTGTAGCAACACTCCAGCGTGCTCGCCGTAGCAGTGCTTCAACCCGCGCCACCACTTCACGCGGACTAAAAGGTTTGACAATGTAGTCGTCTGCACCCATGCGTAAACCAACAATACGGTCGACTTCGTCATGCCGAGCAGTAATAAAAATAACCGGCACGTGAGACACTTCCCGCAGTTGTCGACATACTTCCAGTCCGTCTAAGCCGGGCATCATTACATCCAGCAGAACTAGGTCGGGCTGTTCGCTGCGTGCTTGGACTAAAGCCTCTTCGCCGTTACCTACGGCGATTGTGGTGTAACCGCTCTGCTGCAAGTAGTCGACAAGCAGTTGACGAATGTCCTGTTCATCTTCGGCAATTAAAATCTTACTCATGCGCTGTCCCGTGGCAATGTTATGGTCACTTTGAGCCCACCCAATTCACTTGGTTCCGCATGAATTGCGCCATGATGCGCTTGCACAATTTGGCGACTAATCGCCAAACCCAGGCCGCTGCCGCCTTGCTGCCGGTGGCGATGGTTGTCTGTGCGATAAAAGCGCTCGAATAAATGGGCTAAATGCTCGGGCGCAACACCCGGCGCACTATCTTCAATAGAAATGACCGCATGGGTGGCTGTTGCCGTCAACGACACGCGTATTTGTCCTTGGCTTGCTGCGCTGCTCTCGGTGTAGCGGATACTGTTTTGTAATAAGTTGTGCAACGCTTGTTGTAGTCGAGAGGTGTCGCCTTGCACCTTAACCGGTGAGTCCTCGGAAACGTGCAGTATAAGTTGTAACTGATGTTGTTCGGCAAGCGCTTGCCATTGCGTGACTTGTTGCTGAAGCCAAGACCCTAACTCAAGAGTGCGACGTTGATAGTGCATACCACCGGCTTGCGCTTGGGCTAGAGTATCAATGTCGCTGACGAGGCGGGCTAATTGTTCGGTTTGTTGTTGCAGGCGGGCGCACAGCACTTTATCAGGCTGGCGAATACCATCTTCCACCGCTTCCAACTCGCCCTTTAGCACCGTCAGTGGCGTGCGTAATTCATGGGCAATGTCGGCCATAAACGCACGCCGCTGCTGTTCGTTCTGGTTCAAGGTTGCCGCCATACTTTGTAAGGCGCGGGCGAGTTCAGCAATATCATCACGCTGTTCGCTACCGAGCAAGCGCGGACTTAATTCACCCGTGTAGTCACCGGCAGCAATGGCTTGCGTAGTGCGCTTTAACAACGCTAAACGCGCGCGCAAACGCGTCGCCACGAACCAAGCAACGAACGCAGCAACAATCAGTGCCAAAGCGCCAGCCCACAAAAAAGACTGCATTTGTTGTTGGCGAAATACTTGGTCAAGTGGTTGCATTTGACTGGTGGGTAGCTCAGTACTCAACGTGGCGATGATTTCACCTTCGGCGAGCACAAAGACAGTGACGGGTGTGCTAATTTCCGGACCAAACACACGCTCACCACTCAGGGTTTCCAGCGTTAGCGCGCTAAAGCTCAGTTCTGGATCAAGGTTAACTCGCTCCGGATTAATCAAAGAGTCGCGCTGAATCGCTTGAATCACCTGGCGCCAACGATCTCGCTCAGAAAATGCCTGTTGCACCCGTGCCGGCATTTGCCGATGAACCGTCTCGTAATATTCGGACAGTACCACTGCTACTTGTTGCAGGCGACGCTGTTCTTGTTCTGCCAAATAATCAGAAAAGTTTTGTAGGAAATAACTGCGCACGCCGAGTAAGACCACAATCACCAGAAACACACCGGTGCCGGCGATCGCTAAAAATAGCTGCTGATGAGTGGTTAAGCGACGCAACAATGTGGTTTACTCTTGATTCGGCTTGCCGTCGAGCGCATCAAGACGGTCTTCGAGCGCTTCAATACGTTTGCGCAAGCGCATAACGAGCTCTTGCTGAATGTCCATTTCTTCGCGTGTGACCACATCCAGTTTACCTAATTGCGACTGCACAGCTTGCTTCACTTTTAATTCAACGTTGTCCGCCGCCTCACGCACACCCGCTGGAATACTGGCAGTAATTTGACGTGCGATTTGTTCAATTTTCTTTGGATCGATCATAGGGTTACACTCTTATCAGTCTTGAAATTCGTCAGGTGGTAGCACAACTATTTACTATAGCACGGGCTGAAAGCGGAGCGTATTGCTATATTCTCAGCGCAACTCTCGCTACAATACCGCCTCTTTTGGCTCCCCGTTGATCGCTAGCAGGACTTGTTCGACATGCAACTAAACCCACAACAGCAAGCAGCCGTGGAATACATCAGTGGCCCGACGCTCGTGCTCGCTGGTGCTGGCAGTGGGAAAACGCGCGTGATCACCGAAAAAATCGCGTATCTGGTCAATAGTGCTGGCTATAAGCCGCATCATATTGCAGCAGTTACCTTTACCAACAAAGCGGCGCGGGAAATGCGTGAACGAATTAGTTTGCGTTTAGGTCGTAAAAATTGTCGCGGCCTGCGCGTGTCGACCTTCCATACCCTTGGTCTCGACATGATTCGCCGGGAAGTGTCGATGCTTGGCTTTAAACCGGGTTTTTCCTTGTTTGATGATCAAGACAGCTTTGCGCTCCTCAATGCACTGTCGGAGGACAGTATTGACGGTGATAAGTCAATTTTACAGCGCTTACAACAAAAAATTAGTCATTGGAAGAATGCAATGTTGCTTCCCGAGCAGGTGCAACCAACCACAGGTGACCAAGAAGAGCAGCTGTTTGCCGAGCTCTATATGGCCTATCAGCGCAATATGAAAGCCTGCAATGCACTCGACTTTGACGACTTGATTCTGCTTCCAACCTTACTGTTACAACGCGTTCCAGAAGTTCGCCAGCGCTGGCAGCAACGCATTCGTTATTTGCTCGTCGACGAATATCAAGACACCAATAGCAGTCAGTATCAACTTGTCCGCTTACTCGTCGGTGAACGAGCGCGTTTCACTGTGGTTGGCGATGACGATCAGAGCATCTACTCTTGGCGTGGCGCGCAGCCGGAGAACTTAGGCCTGTTGCAACAACATTTCCCGAGTCTGAAAGTCATTAAGCTCGAGCAAAATTACCGTTCGGTTGGGCGAATTCTCAAAAGCGCCAACATTCTTATTGCCAATAACCCACATTTATTTGAGAAGAAATTGGTGTCGTCGATGCAGTATGGCGATCCGCTGCGCGTTATTTTTGGTAAAAACGAGGAAAACGAGGCTGAACGGGTCGTCGCAGAAATTATCCGTGACCGGTTTTTAGACAATACCCGCTACGGTGATTACGCCATCCTTTATCGCGGTAATCATCAGTCCCGGCTGTTTGAAAAAGCACTCATGAACAACCGTATTCCTTATAAAATTACCGGTGGGCAGTCCTTCTTTGCCCGCGCGGAAATCAAAGATATTCTTGCTTACTTGCGCTTAGTCGTGAACCCAGACGACGACAACGCGTTTCTGCGCATCGTCAACACGCCACGCCGCGGTATTGGCCCGCATACCATGGAGCGCATTGGTGAATTTGCCCATCAAGAAAAACTCAGTCTTTTCGCAGCAGCGTTGCACCCGGGGTTAAAGACGATTTTGGCGACCCGTGCTTACCACGATTTGCAGCAATTTTGTCAACTCATTCAACATGCCGCTCGCGAATCTGACTCCGGTGAAGAGCACGCGACCAGTGCGGTCAAACAGCTACTACAAGAAATCCATTACGAGGATTGGTTATTTGAAACCAGTGGCAGCCCAACCGCTGCGGAAATGCGGATTAAGAACGTCAACGAGCTCTACCGTTGGGTGAGTGAAATGCTCATGGGTAACGATGACAACGAGGCTATGTCTCTCGAACAAGTCGTGGCACGTTTAGTCTTGCGCGATATGCTCTCACGTCAAGAAGAGGACGAAGACGGCGATCAAGTTCAACTGATGACGTTACACGCTTCAAAAGGTCTCGAGTTTCCTTACGTGTTTTTAGTTGGCATGGAGGAAGGCTTATTACCGCACCAAACCAGTATCGATAACGATGATATCGAAGAAGAGCGGCGTTTAGCCTACGTCGGCATCACCCGTGCGCAGCAAAAATTGACCTTTACCCTTGCCAAAGAACGGCGTCAGTACGGCGAAGTTTTACGCCCAGAAGTGAGTCGATTTTTAATGGAGTTACCGCAAGATGACATTGAATAGGAGGATCAGCGTAAGCCTGAATCACTTGAACAGAAACAGCAGCGGACAGAGTCTAATGTAGCCCGCCTAAGAGCCATGTTACGCGACAAAAACTAACCGACTTGAATTGACTTCTTTGGCTTTTCAGCCTGCTGTTCAATCATTTCCTTTGTACTCACGGTGCCGGCCTCACCAAGCAGGTTACCCTGACCGATACGCACACCTAAGTCGAGCAGGACTTCAATTTGCTCGTCTGTTTCGATTCCTTCAGCCGTTAACTCAATGCCAAGATCTTGGCATAACGTCACAATATGGCGAACCATGGCTTGCGCCCGTTCCTTGTGCCCTACTTGCTTAATAAAGCGGCGGTCGAGCTTGATAATATCGAAGGGGAAGTTGTAAATAAAATGCAGCGGCCCGGTTGTTCGGCCAAAATCGTCGAGCGCGAGGGTAAAACCTGCGTCTTTAAGTTTACGTAGGCTCGCCATAGTGCGCCGCGTATCTTCTTGCTGCAGTGCTTCTTCACCGAACTCCAAAACAATCTTAGTTAAATCGGCGTTATGCTCTGTCGCAACATCAATGAGCGCTTGAATGTGACGTGGTCGCAGCAAGTGCTGCACACACACGTTGATATGTACCGGTGCGCACTCACGTTGGCTGCTGCAAGCTTTTTGTTGCACCTTTATCGCTTCGCTTAACACCCAGCGATCGATTTCAATGATCGCACCCGAGCGTTCTGCAAGCGCAAGAAACTCTGCTGGTAAGACCATAGTGTCGCCACGCCGCCAGCGCACAAGCGCTTCAAAGGCAACGACACGACGACTTTGCGGCTGGCTCGCTAAACGATAGAGCGGCTGCATCCACAAAGTAAAATCTTTCTTTGCCTGCGCGTGACGCAGCGCAACTTCTTGGTTTAAGGCTGACACCAAACCATTGCGAATGGTCTCGTCGAAAATAACGTAACGACCCCGACCCATGCTCTTCGCTTCATACATGGCGGCATCCGCATCGCGTAGCAAGCGATCAACCGAATCATTCGGTCCATGACAGGTTGCAATACCAATACTTGCCCCGGAAAAGTGTTGTTGATCATTGAGCTCGAATGGCTCTTTCATGACATCAATAACACGCATGGCCACGTCTTTTGCATCATCAATATTCTTGATAGGTTCAAGTAAGATAACGAATTCATCGCCGCCTAAGCGGGCCAAAAAGTCAGGTTCACGAATTGCACCAGTAATTCGACGGCTCACTTCCAATAAGAACTCGTCGCCCGCCGAGTGGCCAAGCGTATCGTTAATATTTTTGAAGCGATCTAAATCGACAAACAAGAGTGCGAAGTTTTCTTTCGGAAAACGTTTCTGCCGCGCTAAAGCCTGTTTCACACGCTCGGTAAACATCGCACGGTTAGGTAGCCCGGTTAAATTGTCATGGTGTGCATCATGATACAACTTGGCTTCGATTTCTTTCCGCCGCTCAATCTCTTCAACCAATTCCTCGGTTCGTTCTGCAATTCGACGTTCGAGGAACGTATTGGCTTTCGCAAGTTGCTCTGCTGCGCGTCGGCGTTCGATCGCAACCGATACGTGATGGGCAACGAAGTTAAGCAGTTCGAGATCTTCGGGTGAAAACGGTTTATCTTTCGAATACGTCTGGGTCGAGATGACACCGAAGGTTTTGCCGTCTGCCATCAGCGGTGAACCTAACCACTGGTGAGCAAGTTGACCGCGCGACTCGGACACCGCCACTTCACCTTTAGTGACCAATGCATCGCGCACTTTATGGTCGACAAACAAAGGTTTACGTGAGCGAATAACGTATTCGGTGAGACCTTTTTGCAGGCTGCGCTGTTTTGCCTTAAAGCCACTTTCATCGATGTAATAGGGGAAATACACTTGCTGACGGTTTTCCGTCAACAAAGCGATAAAGAAATTGTCTGCCGTGATTAAACGCGAAACTTGTCGGTGCAAGGCTTGATAAAAGCTTTGCATGTCGGCGGCCGAGTTAGTGAGTTCCGAAATCGCGTAGAGAACTGCGTTCTGCCGTTCGGCTTTTTCGCGATCGATAATTTCACGGCGTAAGTTTTCGTTAATGTCACTTAACTCGGCGGTTCGTTTGGAAACTTCCGACTCAAGGTATTCACGGTGACGGAAACGTTCGAGTGCATTGACAACGTGTTGTGACACGAACATTAATAACTCGAGGTCATCGTGGCGATAACGAACGTCTTCAGAATAACTCTGTACAACCATCGCACCAATAAACTCGTCATTCGCAATCAAAGGCACACCAAGCCAGTCGACCGGTAATGACCCAAGAAAATGCACTTCACCTTGTTCAACGAGTTCGTTGATGGTGTCGCGCGATGCCAGCAAAGGCTCACCGCTCCGTAAAATGTAGCCGGTCATGCCGCGCATCAAGTTTTCGACGGGAATTTCTGCGATCGAACGAGCGTCGTCGTACTGATCGACAAAGTAAGGGAAGTTAAAGGTTTTTCGGTCGTCGGAGTAAAGGCTGATATAGAAGTTTTCCGCTTCCATCAACTTGCCAATGATGCGATGGACCGAGGTATAGATCTGGTCCATGTTTTGTGCAGATGTGGCGAGCTCGGAAATACGAAACAGAGCCTGCTGAATCACTTCAGCTTGCCTGTACTTATTCGTCAATATTTTTAAGCGAGCGACCACCTTTTCCAGGCGGCGGATGGCTACTGACGAATCCTGTCCCTTTCCTGCAGCGCTCATTCCCTCGCGCATCTCCCCTTACTTGTTATTGCTATTGTAATTGTTGTCCCAAAAAAGAAATAGATGGGTAACAAGTAACCTGACTAAATAGTGAACCAACCTTCAGTATATAATGAGTTGTAAAGAAAGCAACGTATTTGTTAACAAAACGTAGCGATAAAAAAACCGCTCAAAAAGAGCGGTTTTTCAGTGAACTCAAAGGTTTTAGAGGTCTGCGATCATGTGCTCAATCGCTGATTCGATTTCTTCGTCGGTACAGTTCATGCAACCACCGCGCGGAGGCATTGCATTGAAACCGTTAATCGAGTGTTCAAGTAATACGTCCATACCTTGTGCTAAACGGTCAGTCCAATCTTCCGCGACGTTTTTACGCGGTGCGCCTAAAACACCACCTGTGTGACACGCTGCACAGGCTTGATTGTATACTTGCTCTGCCGTACGGCCGCCTTCAGCAGCTTGTTGAGCATTGGCTTGCGCAGTCTCATCGCCCGCTAAACGTACCTTCGCAACTGGTTTAATACGCTCGGCAATGGCTTCGCGCGACATGTCCGAAGACATAGCCATCACACCACCGGCTACCGCAATGCCTGCGACTACAGCGACAACTTGTTTCCAATTTAAAAGATTTGACAACTTCACGGCCTTCTCCTGATCAATTCAGTGGCGAATACTCCGACAGCTCGAAGTACATTTGTGGCGATTATACCGCCAAAATTCGGTGGATGAAACTCCTCAGCAACACATTTCCTGAAAGCGCCGAATTTTCATCGGTTGTGGTACTATGTCTTACCGTATTTCTAACGCAAATGAGTTGAATTTGGTTCAGTCAACACAGGGCTCTCAGGAAAATTCACGCACCCGTAAAATTGCTTTACTCGATTTAGACGCCTTTTTTGCTGCCGTCGAAGTGCTTGACCAACCTGAGCTCAAAAACAAACCATTTGCAGTCGGTGGTGGTGGCGAACGTGGTGTCGTTGCCACCGCCAATTATCATGCGCGTAAGTATGGCGTGCGCAGCGCCATGCCCGGACATCAAGCGCGTAAACTTTGCCCTGAGCTGATTTTTGTCAAGCCCAATATGGCAAAATATAAAGCCGCTTCAAAGCGCGTCCATGACATTCTTACCCGCTACACGGACTTAATCGAACCAGCCTCAATTGACGAATTCTATCTCGATTTAACTGCGAACACCTCATTTCAAGGTAGTGCCACCTTAACGTTAGAAGCGATTCGAACTGAGTTGCGGCAATTAGGAATTACCGCTTCTGCGGGTATTTCGTGTCAAAAGATGGTCGCCAAAATCGCCTCCGAAGAGCGCAAACCCGACGGCCAGTTTGTCGTGCCTCCGGAGCAAGTTCTGAGCTATTTAGCCGAATTACCCATCCGTCGCATTCCCGGTGTCGGCCCAAAAAGCCAAGAGCGTTTAGCCGCAGCGGGTTATCATGTCGTCCGTGATATCCAGCAAACTGACCCGGCACGACTGCAGCGTATTCTTGGCGACCATTCCGGCATGTTGCTGTTTCAGCGGTGTCTCGGCGTCGATGATCGCCCAGTCAGTCTTTCCCGAACACGTAAACAAATTAGCGTCGAAGAAACCTTGCGCCGCGATTTTACGCATGCCAAAGACGCTGAGCGCTTTTTAGAGAATACGTTATTACCCGCATTGCATCGCCGGATTCAACAACACGCCGATTACCGTGAACTCGCGACATTGCGCTGGCAAGATGTGCGGGCGAAGGCACAAACGGTCAAACTTAAGTTTAACGACTTCACGCAAACCACCGTGAGTAAGGTGTCAAATCGCGTCTCTCCGGCTTTATATTACCAACTACTGCAAGAAGCTTGGCCGCGCGGTCGCGCCCGGCCTGTGCGCTTAATCGGACTGGGCATTACCCTTCCGGATCCAGATGAGCAGCGTCAGCTGGAGCTTGACTTGGAATGATCGGCTCCTCATGCAAATAACAGCCCGTATCCGTTTCAACAAATCCTAGTTCGGCGAGCAGTTCATTGGCTTGATAAACATAACGCAGCAACCATAAGAGATAACGAACGTCACTATGGATTAGTCGGTGACGGTCCGCTGAGAAATGCCAATCACTGATGATCGCCGGCGTCGTACTGTCAAACACGAGGCCAATCAGTTCACCCTTTGCATTGGTTGTCGGACTGCCTGAACTACCGCCCGTGCCATCGGCAGTGGAGAGGAAATTAACCGTCAAGTCTTCCGTACTTGCAGCAAAGCAACCCGCCCCATGTACGGCAACGGCTGCGTGCATGGCAAATGGCAATTCATAACGCGTCTCCGTTCCGGCTAATGCAAGCAACGAGCTTAAAGTCGTATGGCTAGCTTCACCATTGCTGCCACTGACAAATCCGCGACTGAGTCGATAAGTTCGATTTGCATTGTCAGCGAGTCTTGAGTCCTGCGCGCGTTTGAACTGCCGCCAAGCTGCGTACCAAAGTGCATTACCTTGTTGTTCAAATCCACGCAGTTCACGTTCGGTTAGATCCCAATCCAAACGCGCTTGCGCAGTCGATACCGCGAACTGCAACCAGGGATCTGGATGGCGACGTAAATCGTTAACATTCATATTCATGAACGTCGGTAAGGAGTCCGCACTTGCCAACTCAGTCTGCGCGTATAGTGCCGCCACAAAAGCACGAATTTCAGCTGTGCTGCTCTTATTTTGTAATTGGAAAAAGTCGCGGATAAAGGGGATTTGCTGATCCTCGGGCAGCTGTTGGTGCCGCTCGAGAAGATAAGTCAGTAAGTCGATTTCGACTTGCGCATCAAACTGCCGCTGCATGCTCAAAAACTGCGCGCGCAATGCCGGGATTTGTTGAACCTGATAACCGCGAGTACGCCGGTCGTCGCTGCGTCCGTTTTCCTGTGCGAGACGATAAAGCTGTTGCGCCAGCATCGGTAGTCGCAGTTCTTGAAAGAAACTCCACCAAATTTGTCGCTCAAGCTGTTCCACTCGGGTCTTGGTCGCTCGTGTGATTAATTCGATACTTTGTTGATATTGCGCTTCCCTTTCCTGTGCAGCCAACCACAGTCGCAAGCTCTCCTGCTGCTGCGCAAGTAAAGCAAGCAAGTCAACACGTTCAGCCGTGGTTTGCATACCCGCGTAATTTTGTAATCGATTACCCCAGCGTACTTTCGACGGCGCATAGCGTAAATGCAGCTCGGCATCAGTATCGGTTTGTTGCTGGGTAATGGTCAAGAAATCATGCAGGTATTCTTGTACTTGCGGGTAAAAGTGAGATAACGCAAGTTCTGCTTCGGCGGCCGGACGATGGCGTTGCGTTAACCCAGGGAAGCCGGCAACAAACACCGATTCACCCAACGTGGGTGCCGCCGGGGACAACGGCAGCCAATGCTCCGGTCGGTAAGGCTTTCCTTCTTCATCATAAACTCGAACCAGTGCAAAGTCGGCACTGTGGCGCGGCCACTGCCAGTTATCTTCAACACCGCCAAAGTGGCCAACGTGAATGGGCGGTGCCCAGACTAGACGAACTTGCGGAAATACCCGATCGGTCACCAATAAGTAACCTTGACCACCATAAAGATCTGCCACTCGGCATTGACGGTTGGCCTGTTGCTCACAGCGCCGTAAAACCTCATTGCGGTTGGCAGCAATTTGATTGAATCGTGCTTGTCCAGTCATACGCGAAGAAACGCCTTGGAGGACCAGCTCGGAAACATCTTGACGACTTAGGGTCATACTGACGGTAAAGTCACGCGGCGCAACCAATTCCAGTTCCGGCCGCAACGCTAAAACGCCATCTTGAAAGTAGTTTTGCGTAACCGTCGAGCGATATTGCAATACTTCAAGAATACAATGATGGTTCGTCAAAACTAAACCATGCGGTGAAACAAATGTACCGGAACAGCCACCCACTTTAACCACCGCCGATTGTGGTGGTTGCACCCAAGGCGGTTGTTGTTCAGGAAGCCACATGCCCTCTTCAGCAAGAGCAAATCCGAGGCAGCAGAACAGGCTGGCACTCAGAGTAACGCCGAGTTGCATAAAGCGCGCTGCCAAACCTTGCTGCATAATTCCTCCCAAGTCCTCGCGTAAGTGTACGTGAGAAAGTCAAAATTTGGGCATAGCATACTTAAATTTTAAGCAAATGCGACTGCCGATAGCCGACGCAGTCGCGTAAATTTGAGAATCCGTGCAAAAAAGGAGCATATCCTGCTATAATCCGCGCCTTAAATTTTTCCGCAACTGATTTGCAGGAGCAAACCATGGCATCTGTGCTGATATTAATGGGTTCGACATCGGACTGGCCGGTCATGCAAGCCGCTGCCCGCATGTTGGAAGACTTGGGTGTAAGTTGGGAAGCTCGGGTGGTTTCGGCACATCGAACGCCTGATTTATTGCCAACAACCATGCAGGAAGCTGAGCAACAAGGTGTCCAAGTCGTGATTGCCGGTGCCGGTGGTGCTGCTCATCTACCGGGCATGTTGGCTGCGTTTACGTATTTACCGGTATTCGGTGTTCCTGTTCCAAGTAAACAGCTGAAGGGTCTCGACAGCCTGTTGTCAATTGTGCAAATGCCGAAAGGCGTCGCGGTTGGTACCTTGGCAGTTGGCGAAGCCGGTGCTGCGAATGCTGGACTGCTCGCTGCACAGGTGATAGCCATCCACAGCGCTGATGTGCGCAATAAGGTTATTGCTTTCCGCCAAGAGCAGCGCGACAAAGTCCTCGCCAATAGTAAGTTGGAGCTGGAATAAGCATGAAACTTCTGATTTTGGGCAATGGTCAACTTGGGCAAATGCTGGCACAAAGTTGTATTCAACTCGGCCACGAAGTCTTGCTGGTGAACACGCGCAGTAATCAAGTGGTTCCTGCTGCGGCGCACATCGCTTTCGACATGACCATTGCCGAAGCCATGCAATGGGCCGATATCGTCAGTTGGGAACACGAACAGCTCGATCCTGAGCACGTGCAACTCGCTGCCGATAAATTGTTGACCGACGCCGACAAAATCAGACCGCTGACTCACCGTCAGTTGGAAAAAGCTATGTGCGATGATCTCGGTATTCAAACCGCACCTTGGAATGCCTATGACTCGCAAACTGCGTTTGTCACCGCTCTTGAGCAGTGGCAACAAGCAGTCGTGATCAAGGCGTCATTCGGTGGTTACGATGGTAAGAGCCAGTGGCGCTGGCAGCCGGGCGATGACGTCCAAGCGCTCGTCGCACATGCTGGTCAGCAACCGGGTATCATTGAAGCCATGATCCCGTTTCAATGCGAAGTTTCAATTGTTGGTGCGCGCGCCCGCGACGGCCGTATTCTCTGCTATCCATTGGTCGAAAACGTCCATCGCCAAGGCATCTTGAGCCATACTTATGCTGCATTCGACACCTTCCCAGCACATTTACAGCAAGCGGCAGAAGACGCTTTCCGCAAAATCACTGAACACCTCGGCTATGTCGGTACCTTAGCCATCGAGTTTTTTGTCGTCGGTGAAGGCGAGCAAGCCGAGCTGCTGGTGAACGAAATTGCGCCACGGGTGCACAATTCAGGCCATTGGTCACTCACTGGCTGTAATGCGAGCCAGTTTGATTTGCACATTCGCGCGCTGACTAATATGCCGTTCCCACACCTTACTGTCAGTCCGACTTTGATGCTCAATGCCATTGGTTGTGAGCAAGTTCCTGACGCGCTGTGGCAACATCCACATAGCCAAGTATACTGGTACGGTAAAGAGCCACGCGTTGGCCGCAAAGTCGGCCACATTAATTTCCGTGGCCTCGACAAAGACCAAGCAAATTCGCTCGTCGAAGATTGGACAGAGGCGTTACAGCTGCTATCGTAATCTTTTCAGCTACTGAAAAGAGAGCCGCCAGTGAGCAAATCGTACATTCTTGCCATCGATCAAGGCACGACCTCCAGTCGTGCCATGCTGTATAACCCGCGCCTTCAGGTTGTCGGCCGCGGCCAATTCGAATTCAAGCAATATTTCCCCGCCAATGGCTACGTCGAACACGATCCCGAAGAAATGTGGCAAACCACACTCAAAGCGTGCCGCCAAGCGCTTGCGGATGCCAATGTGCAAGCGCAAGATGTCGCTGCGATTGGCATTACCAACCAACGTGAAACCTCACTGGTTTGGGATCGGAAAACCGGTAAAGCGATTTACCGCGCTATCGTCTGGCAAGATCGGCGCACCGCTGAGACTTGTCGCACACTGCAGCGTGAAGGTCACGAAGCCTGGGTGCAAGAACGCACGGGCTTGCTCCTTGATCCTTATTTCTCCGCCACGAAAGTCGCTTGGATTCTCGATCAAGTGCCCGGTGCTCGTGCTCGTGCCGAAAACGGCGATCTGGCCTTCGGTACCATCGACTGTTTTTTATTGTGGCGTTTTACCAACGGCCAAGTCCATGCCACCGACGCGACCAATGCATCGCGGACACAATTAATGGATCTACGGAGTCGGGCTTGGGACTCAGAACTGTGCGACTTATTTCGTGTACCGCAGGCGCTGTTACCTGAGATTCGTGACAATGCCAGTGACTTTGGGCACACAAACACAAACTGGTTCGGCGCTGAAATTCCCATTACTGCGATGATTGGTGATCAACAAGGTGCGTTAGTGGGGCAAGCCTGTTTGCAGCCCGGACAAATTAAAAGTACCTATGGCACTGGCTGTTTTGCCTTGGTCAATACCGGTGAGTACTTAGTGAAGTCCGAAAACCGCTTACTCACCACATTAGGTTATCAACTGGATGGCCAGCCGACCTACGCCCTCGAGGGCAGTATTTTTATGGCTGGCGCCATTGTTCAGTGGTTGCGCGATAAACTTGGTGTAATTCAAACCGCGGCTGAAACTGAGCGACTTGCTGAAGGTGTACCTTGCGATCAAAGTGAATTGTTAATTCCTGCCTTTACCGGCCTCGGCGCACCTTATTGGGACCCGGACGCGCGGGCGGCCATTTTCGGCATGACTCGTGACACTGGTAAAAAGCAACTCGCCGCCGCCGCACTGCGCAGCGTTGCGCTGCAAACGCGTGATTTACTGCAGGCGATGGTTGAAGATGGTCAAGCCATCGAAACCCTCAAGGTCGATGGCGGCATGACCGACAACGGTTGGTTTATGCAGGCATTGGCTGACATTACCGGCTATCCCGTGTTGCGCGCCGATACCGCTGAAATTACAGCGCGTGGCGCAGCATTTTTGGCCGGCTTGCATGCAGGGTTATTTAAACAACTTCATGATCTGCAACAACTTTGCCGTTCAAAAGGGACATTTACACCAGAAATTACCTCCAATGACCGTGATAAACTCTACCAACGTTGGTTAGCAGCGGTCGCAAAAGTCAGGTAGAATAACTCCCCTTTTTTGAAAAATTAATGAGAGTTGGTATGCCAAACAGCGCCCCGCAAATGAGTGAGCAGGATCTGGTCGCCGCGGCTAAAGAAGCTCAAAAGCAAGCCTACGCACCGTACTCGAACTTTCCCGTCGGTGCCGTCATCCGCACCGCCAGTGGTGCGGTGTACTCCGGCTGTAATGTGGAAAATGCGTCGTATCCGGAAGGGACTTGTGCCGAAGCCGGAGCCATTGCCAATATGGTCATGCACGGTGGTCGAGACATTGCCGAAATCTACGTGATCGGTAATGGCGACGGTTTAGTGTCGCCGTGTGGGGGTTGCCGTCAGCGCATTCGCGAATTTTCCAATCCGAACACCACCATTCATATTTGCGGGCCTGAAGGCGTGCGCAAGGTGCTAACCATCAGCGAATTGTTACCTTATTCATTTGGGCCTGAGCATTTAGTGCCAAAGCAAGCAGGCTAAGGAATTTCCATGACCACGTTGAATTCGCGCCAAGCACAAGCGGCTCAGGCGTTTTCATTACTCGATTTAACTAGCTTAACCGACCAAGAGTCCCTCAGTGATATTGAAGCCTTGGTTAATAATGCTAGCTGGCGTTATGCCGATGGCGAGCGTCTCCATGTCGCCGCATTATGTGTCTTCCCTCGTTTTATTCCGTTAGCGCGCAAACTACTTGATGCGCACGACTTGCAAGCGGTGCGACTAGCAACCGTTACTAACTTTCCGCATGGTGGTGATGATATTGATATCGCCGTGAAAGAAACGCGTGCTGCGGTTGCTTATGGTGCCGATGAAGTTGATGTTGTGCTGCCCTATCAGGCCTTGCTTCGTGGTGACGAAACCACTGCATTGCAACTGGTGCAGGCCTGTAAAGCAGAGTGTGGCAGCCGAGCGCAACTGAAAGTCATTCTCGAAACCGGCGAATTGAAAGACGCTGAACTGATCGCACTCGCAAGTCGTATCGCCATTCAGGGCGGTGCTGATTTTATTAAGACCTCAACCGGTAAAGTGCCGGTTAACGCCACCGCTGAAGCCGCAGCCATTATGGTCGCGGAAATTGGTGCATACGGACAACAACAAACGAACGAAAAAGCCGCAACCCACGCACTTCATCATGTGGGTTTCAAACCAGCAGGTGGAATTCGTACCCTCGACGACGCTTTAGTTTACATGAACGCTGCTCGCAGTGTTTTAGGTGACGCAGCGCTTGCTGCAAGTCGCTTCCGCTTAGGCGCTAGCTCGGTACGTAATAACCTCGTTGCCATTCTTGAAGGGAACGACGAAGCCACCGCAGCAGGAGGGTATTAAGATGTTACCGCAAGAAATTATCAAAGCGAAACGCGACGGCAAAACCTTAACTCGCGAACAAATTGCCTTTTTTATTCAAGGTGTGACCAATGGCAAAGTCACCAATGAACAAATTGGTGCATTCGCCATGGCCGTTTATTTTAACGGGATGGCCATGCCGGAGCGCGTCGCCTTAACCGAAGAAATGATGAACTCAGGTCAAGTCGTGTCATGGGACGGTTTTAACCTGCCAGGCCCGATTGTGGATAAGCACTCTACTGGTGGTGTCAGTGACTCGGTCAGCCTCATGCTCGGTCCAATGGTCGCAGCCTGTGGTGGTTATGTACCCATGATTGCAGGTCGTGGATTGGGGCACACCGGCGGTACCTTAGATAAATTCGAAAGTATTCCGGGCTACAATATTCAGCCGTCACAGCAAGACTTTCAGCGCATCGTCAAAGAAATCGGTGTCGCTATTATCGGTCAAACCGCAGAAATCGCACCGGCAGATAAGCGCTTATACAGTATTCGCGATGTCACTGCGACCGTTGACTCGATTCCGCTCATTACTGCCTCTATTTTGTCGAAAAAGCTTTCCGCCGGACTCGAATCACTCGCCATGGATGTTAAAACCGGCAATGGCGCCTTCATGACCAGTATTGATGATTCACGTGCCCTTGCGGAAAGTATTGTCGCCGTCGCCAACCGCGCGGGCGTTAAAACCTCTGCGACGATTACCGACATGAATCAAGCATTAGGTGATACGGCAGGTAACGCAACCGAGATGCGTGAAGCCATCGAGTATCTCACCGGTGTGCGTCGCAATCCGCGTCTACACGAAGTCACTATGACACTGGTGGGTCAAATGTTGCTGCTAAGTGGTTTAGCAACCACCAAAGACGAAGCCGAATTTAAACTGAACCAAGTGCTCGACAATGGTAAAGCAGCGGAAATTTTCGGCAAAATGGTGCACGCATTAGGTGGTCCGGTCGACTTCCTTGAGAACTGGCAAGGCTACCTGCCGAAGGCACCGGTGATTATGCCTGTCTATGCAGACACGCCGGGCTATGTCAGTGAAGTAGCCACACGTGAATTAGGTCTAGTCGTGGTCACGCTCGGCGGTGGTCGCAGCAATCCGGCCGACTCGATTGACCATGCGGTCGGATTAACAGCGATTCAGCCGATAGGAACGTATGTTGATAGTGAGCGCCCACTTGCGTTTATTCATGCGCGAGACGAGGTTAGCGCTGCAGCGGCTGCAGTTGAATTGAAAGCTTCGATTGGCTTAAGTGAAAACTTGCCTGAGCTTGATCCGGTGGTTTATGAGACAATATCGCCTGAGCAAGTGAAAGCCTAGCCCAAGACGACCGAGGAGCTAAAGATGGCACGTGCAATTATTCTGATGTTAGATTCCTTTGGTGTTGGCGCTTCCGCCGACGCCGCTGAGTTCGGTGATGTGGGTGCAAATACCTTCGGCCACATTGCTGCTGCGTGCGCCCGTGGTGACGCGGACAGCGGTCGCAAGGGACCTTTGCACCTGCCCAATCTAGAGCGCCTCGGTTTAGGCCTGTTAGCTGAAGCAAGCAGCGGTGAACGCCCGCCGGGGTTTCATTTCAATGGCCCGGCGGAAGCTCTATATGGTTACGCACAAGAGCTCAGTCGCGGAAAAGACACACCCAGTGGTCATTGGGAAATCGCCGGTGTGCCAGTGCTGTTTGACTGGCACTACTTTCCTGACCAAGTCCCGAGTTTTCCAGCAGATTTCATTGCCGAATTGATTGAGAAAGGCAACTTGCCCGGAATTTTAGGTGATTGTCATGCTTCCGGCACCGAAATCATTGCTCGTCTCGGTGAAGAGCACATGCGCACTGGCAAGCCGATTGTGTATACCTCGGCCGACAGCGTCTTACAAATTGCCGCACACGAAGAAAGTTTCGGCCTTGAGCGACTACTCGCTTTGTGCGAACTTGCACGCGAAATGCTCGACCAGCATCAATTACGCGTCGGTCGGGTGATTGCTCGCCCCTTCCTTGGTCAGAACCCGGACAACTTCAAACGCACCGGCAACCGCCGCGATTACTCGGTTCTGCCGCCAGCACCAACGGTCCTTGATAAGCTGGCTGAAGCCGGTGGTGAAGTCATTAGTATTGGTAAGATTGCTGATATTTATGCCCATCAGGGCATTACTCAAAAAATCAAAGTCAGTGGCAATGACGCTATATTTGACGCGACATTACAGGCCATTCACTCAGCGCCAGCGCAAAGCCTTATTTTCCCTAATTTTGTTGATTTTGATATGGAATATGGCCATCGCCGTGACGTCGCTGGTTATGCACGTGCGCTGGAGGCCTTTGATCGGCGTCTACCCGAACTCATCGCGGCATTGCAGCCGGGCGACCGCGTATTTATTGCTGCTGATCATGGCTGCGATCCAACTTGGCCGGGAACCGACCACACCCGCGAATATATTCCGGTAATCTGCTTTGGTCCGGATTTGAAATTACCTGAAAACGGCGGTTTCATTGGCCGCCGCGATACCTTTGCCGACATTGGCCAAAGTATCGCGACGCACTTAGGGCTGCCAGCAACTGACTACGGTTCGAGTTTCTTATAACGCTCGAACCATGCCAGTGCATGTTCAATCTTCATAATCATCCGCGACGGTCGACTAGAAACACCATGTGAAGCACCGGGCACTCGCACCATCGCTGTGTCTACGCCAAGTAACTGCAATGCTTGATAGAATTGCTCACTGTCAGAAATCGGTGTACGACGGTCATTTTCACCGGTAAACAGTAACGTCGGCGTGGTCACATTTCCCACCAAAGACAAGGGTGAACGCTGCCAATAGTGCTCATGCTCATCCCAAGGTAAACCAGGGAACTGATTAGGGATTTGCGACAAGTAACTATCCGCTGTTAATACCTTCGATACCCAGTTAATCACCGGATTCGTCGCCACAGCGGCATTAAACCGATCCGTTAACCCAACCGCATACGCTGTAGCGATACCGCCCGCTGAACCGCCGGTAATAAACAAGTTTGACTCATCAATAAAGCCTTTGGCAATCATCGCGTCGATGCCCGACATGTGATCAGCGAAGTCATACGGCGATGAGTAGTTGTTATCAAGTAACATCGCAAAGTCTTTACCGTACGAAGTACTACCGCGATAGTTGTTGTAAAACACCACATAGCCGGCCGCGGCATAGCGCTGCAGTTCAGCGGCAAAGTACGGGCCATAGGCGAGATGCGGGCCGCCATGAATCTCCAACAACAGGGGGTATTGCTGCTCAGGGTCGAAACCTGGCGGAGTGATGTACCAACCATGAATTTCCGTTTCATCGTAACTTGATGTGTAACGGAACTCATGAACTTCACCAAGTTCTCGTTGGCCGAGTAGGTTCTCATTCAAGGCCGTCAGCACACGCTCGTTTCCGCCTTGCCAAACGCCAACGTTGCCTAAACGATGAGCTGTACCATGCGTGAATGCAACCACGCCATTACCTGACGCGGTGAACATGCCGCCCAAATACGGACGCCCGTTGCTGCCGGTGGCGACATCGCTGACCAAATCCGTTAAGCGCCCACCGCGAGCAGCGATGCGGGCAATTTTAAGTTGGCCTTGATCGGCATATTGGAAAACAATCGTGTTGTTATTTAACCAGCTCGGCGATTCAACTGAACGATCGAAATCACTGAGTAATTCGTTCACCTCACCACTGCGCCAATCCATCACACGAAGTTTCGCGTTGCGGTAGGGCGTCGGTTCGCCCGAGGCATGAAGAAATACCAAATAGCGGCCGTCAGGGGAGAACGCGGGCTGCGACTGGCGGCCAGACTCTGCAACAACCGTACGAATGTCACCACTCGCTACATCGACTTGATAAAGGTTCGCTTCTAGCGTGTGAAACTCCCAATCGTCGCGACGGTTTGCCGAGAAGATAATTGCACTGCTATCTGGCGTCCACGCCAACGTACCACCATGGTTATAGTTACCGGAGGTTAATTGCCGTTCTGCCCCACCATCACTGCTTACCACAAAGAGCTGACGGTATGCACTGTCGAGTAAACCACGTCCGTCCGCTTGATAATAAGCACGTTCCACCACAATGGCTGGAACAGACCAGCGGGCACCTTCGGGTCGTTTCGGCCGATAAACACTGCGTGCGAAATCAGTTGCGGGAGCGAGCACTTCTTGACTAAAAGCAATCTGTTTACCGTCCGGTGACCAAGTAACATCACTTGGCGATCGGCGCACATCGGTCACTCGTGCAGACTTGTCTTGTTCGAGCCAATACACGTGGATTTGCGCCGCGTCTGATTGGTTCGAAATAAACGCTAAACGCTTGCCATCGGGTGACCAACGCGGGCTACTATATTGATGTTCATCCGCAAAAAGTGGTGAATGTTGGCCGCTCTTGACCTCAACCAGCCATAAGCTACGACGAGTGCTATCGGTCATTATGTCGTTGCTGTGGCGCACATACACCACATGCTTACCATCGGGCGATACTTGCACGTCGTTCGCCCATTCCAGCGCAAAAATATCCTCCGCGGTAAACACACGCGACGGCTCGGCTGCTTGTGCAGCTGGCACGAGCCAAAGTAGCGCAAGGAACACGGTGGCGATCAATGTTCTCAGCTTCATGGTGGTTGCCTCTTGTTATTATAAAAACTTATGCAGGTAAAACGTGCTGCAAAAACTGACTGATATCCTGAATTTGTGGCGGGCACACTTGATGTGCCATCGGATACGTTTGATAAGTCACCGCATAGCCACGCTGCTCGAGCCATTGCTTCGCTTGCTGACCGAGCGCTTCCGGAACCACAGGATCTTGGCTGCCATGCTGGACTAAAAATGGTGTTTCCTGCTGGGCTTCGGTTGGCTTAATCGACGCGTGTGTGGCCAAATAGGTGGATAAACACATCACCCCTGCAAGCATTTTGTCATAGGTTAAAGCCGCTTCGTACGCCACCGCACCGCCTTGCGAGAATCCAGCAAGGACAATGCGGTTCGCAGGAATACCGCGTTCAATTTCTCGTTCGATCAAGGCAATTGCTTGGGCGGCAGAAGTACGCAGTTGTGCTTCATCGACGCTACGTTCAATACTCATTTCAAGAATGTCATACCAAGCAGGCATCGTCATGCCACCATTAATGGTGACGGGAATCTTCGGCGCATGGGGGAAAATAAACCGCGCGTGGACACCTGCAGCGAGCTGAATGTGCGGCACAATAGGCTCGAAATCGTGGCCATCAGCGCCTAAGCCATGTAACCAAATGACCGCCGCATTGGCGTTTTGTTGTGGATTTACTTCTACACAAGGCAACAAACTCATGACATCCTCTTTTATTTTTTATCGACGAGCTGGGTTGGAATTTCTAATGCGGCATTGGATAAGGTCTTATGCACGGGACATTTATTGGCAATCTCTAACAAACGTTGACGCTGTTCGTCGCTCAAGTCACCTTCAATATGAATGTGTCGCTCAAACGACTCCGCGCCCTTTTCACCCCGCACATGGCGTAAGTCGACCGTGATTTTTTCCACCGGCCACTCTTTACGCTTGGCATACATGCGCAAGGTCATGGACGTACACGCACCTAAACCAGCCAGCACCATTTCAAACGGTGCCGGCCCCTCGTCCGCGCCGCCGAGCGATTCCGGTTCATCGGCTAACCAACGGTGACGATGCGTGGTGACTTGATTGGTATACGGCGCCATTTTCTCTTCGACTCGGACACAACCTTCTTTAACTTCTGCGCTCATGAACCTACTCCAATGACTAGAAACTGCTAACAAGCTACCTGAGCAGCGCCATGCATGCAAAAATTTTCAGTTCAACCCTTGAAAAGCTGCGTTTAGCGCATACATCTAAGGTGTAGGCAGCGGGTCTCAAAGAGAGCGCTTTCCCTACACTGTCAATTAACTGTCATCGCTCAAAAAGAGGATACACGACTATGAACACGATTGATTTAACACCACTTTATCGCAACAGCGTTGGATTCGACCGCTTAGCATCCATGCTCGACAATGCCCTGCGCGGCGACACAGGCACCGGCGGATACCCTCCGTACAATATCGAAGCTACGACTAAGAACCGCTACACCATTACCATTGCGGTTGCTGGTTTCACCGACAACGAATTAGACATTCAGGTTGAACGCGGCGTACTCACAGTACGCGGCAAAAAGTCAGCCGACGACAAAGAACGTAATTATTTATACCAAGGCATTGCCGCACGCTCTTTCGAACGCAAGTTTAATCTTGCCGAGCATGTGGAAGTCACCGACGCAGAGCTCAAAAACGGCTTATTGAATATCTATCTGGTCAAAGAAATTCCAGAAGCCATGAAAGCGCGCAGTATTTCCATCAAAAACAGCGATGCGCTCGAGCATAAAAAGTAATGAACGGCGGTTGACGCTGGGTGAGAGCAGGGTCAATTCAGCCTGAAGAAAATAAAAAACCGGAGCTTCACCCGCTCCGGTTTTTTGTGGTCAATACAAATTATTGCTCCGAGTACACTTTTGCCCATTCAGCCAATAAACGAACACCGTAACCGGTTGCGCCTTCAGGGTGAATACCGCGCGCACTTTGATTCAACGCATTACCGGCCATGTCGATATGGACCCAAGGTGTGTCACCGGCGAAATGCTGGAGGAAAATTGCGCCAGCTTGAGCACCCGGAGAGCCGGTATTTTTCATGTCGGCTATTCGGCTGTTCACAACATTACGATAAGGGCCAAGCGGTAATTGCCACACTAGCTCCTACGTACTTTCGCCAGCAATCCGTAGCGTTTCGATCAAATCATCGTAGTTGCTGAAAATCGCAGAATACTCGGTACCTAAAGCACCAACTTTTGCGCCAGTTAATGTCGCAATATCGGCAATAGCACGTGGATTAAAGAATTCACGCGCATACCAAATGCCGTCAGCGAGAATTAAACGACCTTCCGCATCAGTATTCGCCACTTCAATGGTTGTGCCATCACCGGCGGTGACAACGTCACCCGGTAGCGTCGCTTCACCGGAAATTGCGTTTTGTGATAAGGGGACAACACCAACCACATTTACCGACGCACGCTCACCAGCCAAAGCCTTCACTGCACCAACGACGGCTGCACCACCCGCTTTGTCTGTTTGCATAGCTAAAATGGATGCAGACGCAGTTTTTAGATTGTAACCACCGGTGTCAAACGTATTACCCTTACCGACCAAGGCAATCGGTTGATCATCACTTCCTTTCCAGTGCATCACTAATAGGTGAGCTTTGTGCTGACTGCCTTGCGATACGCTATACAAAGAACCCATGCCAAGCTCTTTCACTTGCTCTGGGCCTAAAATGGTCACTTCCACACCGAGTGGCTCAAGCTGCTGACGCGCAATTTCCGCAAAACGCGCTGGATAGCCGTCTGAGCCGGGTAAGTTCGTGAGTTCACGCGCCAAGAAGACGCCTTCCGCCAACGCACGTTTTGCTGCATATTGTTGTTGCGCGTCCGAGTTGTTTACCACTTGCCAGTGCACTGTCTGCGCTGGGCGGTCAGCGGGTTTGCTCTTATAGCGGTCAAAGCGGTAATTACGTAAATCAACACCGTGAGCAACCGCTGCAGTAATCCGTGCATTGTGTTCAGCAGCGTCAATGGCGCGGGTGTCAACGATTACTTGCTCAGACTTAACCCGATTGAAATAGACCGACATCGCCGCGCCAATTTCCTCTGCCGTCGCGCGAGTCACTTGGTCCGCCGCGCCCACACCAACGAGTAACAAACGTAATTCTTCCAGTCCAGCCGGAGCAATGACTTCGAGCTGCTGCTTTTCTTTACCCATGAACTCACCGGCTTGGATTGCACGGTTCAAGTGACGAACCGTTTCCGCTGACAATCCGGTTGGCCAGCCTTGTTCGGATACTTCACCCTCAAATTGAGGCAGGAGTAACACGCGTGTGTCCGCAGTGGTTGATTGATTTGAAAAAGTAAAGGTGGTGTTCAAGTAATCAGCACTGGCCACAAACGGCACGAGCGCCATACTCACAACAGCAACAAAGCCTCGCATTAGCTTCATGAATGGATCCTCTTTATCATTGTTTAGCAAAAATGGAATGCAACAAGGCTGCCGAAATAATCACAAATGCACAAGCAAAAGCCGATAAAGCATCGAATTTAAGCGACTACTTATATTTCAGCGACGGGATTGTATGACGTTCGTAGCGCTGAGGGTCTCACTGCAGGACTAAAATAAAACCCTTGGAATAAGTCACAGCCATGTTCGTGCAGCGCATGGAATTGTGAAAATGTTTCCATACCTTCGGCGACCACTTGCAATTTCAGCGCATGACCCAAGGCAATAATACTGGTAATAATTTGTTCTTGAGTGCGGTTTTTGTCCATATTCATGACAAACGATTGATCAATTTTTAGCTGATCGATGGGCAGACGATAGAGATAATTCAGATTTGAGTAGCCAGTTCCAAAATCGTCCAAAGCAAAACGCACGCCGAGCTGTTTCAGCTGACTCATTTTGGCAATTGCCGTTTCTGTTTGACCGAGTAACATGGATTCAGTGATTTCAATGAATAGTTGATGTGCTGGCGCGCCGGTCGACTCTAAAATCTCTTTCACATTGCTAACAAAATTCGCTTCGCGTAATTGTTTGACACTGACGTTCACCGCCATAGTCCACGACTTTTTCACTGGATCTTTCTGCCACTCAACCAGTTGTTGGCACGCAGAACGCAACACCCAGCGGCCGAGAATTAATATGTCCGCGCTTTGTTCCGCAATGGCAATAAAATCGACGGGGCTAATCATGCCGCGAATCGGATGTACCCACCGGGTTAATGCCTCAACACCTACGACCTCACCCTTGACGTTTACCTTCGGCTGATAATGAAGCTCCAATTCTTCAGCTAAGACCGCGCGGTGTAACTCGCGTTGCAATTCAAGGCGAGCTTGTAAACGTTGCTCCATTTCCGTATCAAAGAATACAACTAGGTTGCGGCCTTGGCTCTTCGCTTCATACATGGCTTGATCAGCTTGCTGGAGCACTTGCTCCACCGATTGCGTATCAGCAGACAAAGTCGCCACGCCAATGCTGACCGTCATTTGGTATTGGTCATGGTGCAATTGCAACGGCTCGACAAACGCGTTTTGAATGCGGTCAACGATGCGATTGGCCAACACTAACGCGTCCTTTTGCGTTGTGCCTGCGTTAGCGACAAGGAGAACAAACTCATCAGCAAGAATTCGTGCTGCTATACCAAGCTCACCAACCGAATGCGCTAAACGCTCACCGGCTAGATAAAGCGCATAGTCGCCTTCAATTTGGCCAACACTGTCATTCAGTAATTTAAAATTATCGAGATCAACCGATAAAACGATACCGATGCTGTTGCTTTTTCGAGCTTGAGTAATTGCTTCATAGACACGTTGGTGAAGAAAAGTACGATTCGGCAATGACGTCACTGTATCCAGATTTGTCAATTCATCCAGTTGCCGCGCTGCACGCCGCTGCTCGGTCACATCGACCATCACCCCATGCCAAAGAATACCGCTCTCTTCGGTACTACCGGGGCGCGAGTGAATCACCACATATTTTTCTTCGCCTTCGACAAAGAAACGTCCTTCCCATTGTAGCGGCTGACTTTTAGCAACAGCCTTTTCTTCCAACTCAATGAATCGATTTAAGTCATCGGGGTGCATCATACCGACAACTTTTTCCATGGCTTGCGTCACCGGTAAGTTGGCTGGCAAGGCAAAAATTCCGCGCGCACGCTCACTCAGAAACACAAACTGACGGGGCCCAGCATAGGTAATCAAAACTTGATACACGCCGGCCGGCATCATGGCAGTTAACTGCGAATAGCGCGTCAATGAGTTCATCAATGCCTTTTGCCGAGTTTCAATTTCTTGTTCTGAGGTGTTGATAATGCGTTGCGCATTGCGAAATGCATAAAACAAGGCAACGACACAAAATAACAGGAGCAGGGTTGGCAGTATCATGCTGCTAAGCCATGCCTGAATAACCGCACGTTTGGAACGCAAAACCACAATCGTCTGCGCATACGGGTTGGGTTTACCAATATATGCAGAATAACTCATTAATCCATCATGATTTGGTGATGGTCGCAAATAACTATAAAGCCCTGTTGGCAAGGACAACAAGGCGTTGAGCCCTGCTGACACCGGCTGCGTGTAAATCGTTTGCGGGTTATTGAATTCGCCGTCTATCGGATAAAGATAGGTGAGATAGCCATCGGGTCGCACCAAAGCAATTTGTGTATCAGCGGGTAAACCGTCGCGCGTTGCTAGCGCGAAACCCTCATCAATACGATAAGCAACGGAGACAGCACCAAGTAATTGCCCGCTTGCACTAAACACCGGCTGGCGCAATGGAATAACCCAGCGTTGCAATGGTTCGAAAAAATACGGGCGGCCGATTTGAAAATGAGGATCGCTCATCATGGCCAAATAATCACTTAGAATTCGATTATCATCCGGCAACGTATAGTCCTCTTGAGCGATCTCAAAATCGGCGGCTAAAAACTGGCCTCGCTGGTCAATAAAGGCAATACCTTCGACATTCAATTGATATTGGGTCGACTGTCGCAGTCGTTCTGTGGTTAAGGCGATGAAGTTTTCGTCCGGAAGTGCTGCGATATCTTCCCCGAGCGTTTGCAAAAATCGCTCAATGGTACTGAGTTGCGAGATGACGGTTTGCGCTTGCAACTCCGACAAGTGGGCAAGTTCACGCTCGTGCTGATTGGTTGTGCGCAGCCATAATGCAATCGCAGTAATAATAAATACCGCCACAATTAACCAGCTTACCAAAAAAATAACGGCTCGCAGAGAGCGCGTACCAAAAGCCGACTGATTCGGCAGAATTGCCGAAGTATCCTTCGTGCTGACGGGAGAACGCGGCTGCTTTTGGCCTGTAGTCACAAATTTGAGCCTAACTTTAGGAAAAGTGAATCTTTACTTTAATCCTTATTCGAAACAGCCGCAATGCACCTGCTCAAATTTGAAATTCGCCAACCCTATTTGACCCGACTATACTAACTGTTTATTATCCGCGCCGCTTACGTGTGTAAGTAAATTTTTTGAGAGAAATAAAATGAATTACGGATGCTTAGATTCGGAACCTCCGAGTTGTAACTTAATTAAAAATAACCGGACAGCACGCGGTTAGTTTTTGTATCCTCCTTTCGCCTTGCATTGATTACGACAATAGCACCTGCTATTTCGTAAGACCCTCAAGGCAGTGACGGTGCAAAAGCCACCGTATCACTGACCTAAATTATTCTATACGCTATTGAAGTTTCGAGGCCTCCTCGTGACTTTGCGTGACTAATTTTTCAGTTACTTGTCCGGCACCCTGAATTTTTTCTAGGAATGCTGTGATGATGAATTACAAATCAAACCCACTATTTGTGGTCGGCGCAACTGCGCTGTTTTTCTGTGCACCTGTGGCAATGGCTAATGGTGGGCACTTCCTTGTGGATGATGCGACAGTCACCGACCCCGGTACCTGCCAAGTTGAAACCTGGCTCAGTCGCGTTGATTCGCAGACCACAACCTTTTTTGTCCCTGCCTGCACAACGCAGAAAGGTTGGGAGTTTTCGTTACCTATCACCTACGATTGGAGCAACAGTGAGCTAGCCGCATTTGGCCTTGAAGCTAAAACCGTGATTGCGGCAAACCAACATGCGGCTTTAGCGTTATCAGCTGGAATCGAAATGGACCAAGTAAGCGATAAGTTTGCGGGTGGGTTCATTAATATTCCCGTGTCTTTCGCGTTAAGCGGGCCATTGCAACTTCATCTCAATGTTGGGAGCGCATACGCCCATGATAGTCGAGATTGGCAAGCGACTTACGGCGTGGCGACAACATACGGCCTGTCACCAACCACAGCATTGGTTTTGGAAGCGACTGCAATCGGTAATGAACGCCCAGTGATCGCCGCGGGGCTGCGCCACGCCTTCGAGCGGGTCGAGTTTGACACCAGTATTGCTCGCGACCGCGAAAATCGCGAAACCATTTACACCATTGGATTGAACATTGCGTTCTAAGCGCGAATGGCTAGAGGAGAGACCAAAATGACTCGAGATGAATTACAAGCAAAAATCAAAGCACAACTAGCCGCGTTTGATGCCAATGATTGGTTATTGTTAGTCCGCGAACAACAAGCTGCAGACATTGCCGATGAATTACAGCAAATGGATGCTGATGAAGTTCATCAGTTACTCGTTGCGTTACCCGATCGAGAACTAGCAGACTTATTCGGCTATTTCACGCCGGCTCAGCAAGATACGCTTCTGGCGTTGTTTGACAAGAACGACAGTGCTCGGCTGCTTGCAGAAATGGCGCACGATGAACGGGTCGATATCTACAATCGCCTGTCAAGCGAGATGCAGAAGGCAATTCTACCCAAGCTTGCTAAAAAAGAGCAGCAAGATATTTTGCGCTTAGCTGCATATGAAGAAGGCACTATTGGTGCATTGGCGACCTCTGCTTACGTCGCATTGCGGGCGCATATGACCGTAGCCGAGGCGCTCCGTTATGTGCGCTCTCATGCTGAGGGCATGGAGACGATTTACCAACTCTATATTGTCGATGGTAATCAAACACTGCTCGGCACCCTGTCCCTGCGTGATTTGATGACCAGCGACGACGAAGCATCGGTCGCTGAAATCATGAACACAGAGCTTCTGACCGTGAATGCGCTCGAGCCACAACAAGTTGCAGCGGATATGATTCGCCGCTATGACTTATTGGCTTTACCGGTCATTAATGGCGGCGACCGCTTTATCGGTATTGTCACCGTCGACGACGCCATGGACGTTGACGTGGAAGAAAGCACCGAAGACTTCCATAAAGGGGGTGGTACGCTCGCGTTGAAAGACGTGTCATTACGCGAGGTCAGCACGTGGACCATGTTTATGAAACGGGCACCGTGGCTGCTTGTTCTCGTGTTCGCCAATATGTTCTCTGGTGAAGTTCTGGAGTTTTATGAAGACACCATTATCACCTATGTCGCACTTGTGTTTTTCTTACCTCTACTCGTCGACAGTGGCGGTAATGCGGGCTCGCAGGCAGCAACACTGATGGTGCGTGCATTGGCTACGGGTGACCTGCACATGAAAGACTGGTTTAAAACACTCGGGAAAGAATTCTGGGTGGCTCTGCTGCTTGGGGTTGCCATGTCAATCGCAGTTTTTGGACTGGGTGTTTACCGTGGTGGCGTCGAAATTGCTATGGTTGTTTCGATTTCCATGGTCGCTGTTGTCTTAGCGGGTAGTATGATCGGCATGTCACTGCCATTCTTGCTCAGCAAGCTCAAGCTCGACCCGGCGACTGCAAGTGCACCGTTGATCACATCCATTGCAGATTTTGTCGGCGTACTCTTGTACTTTTACATCGCCGTTAAAATTCTCGGTATGCCTGACCTAGGTTAGCTACCCCAATAGGGATAATAAAACCGGCGAATTAGTAATAAAGGGCGAGTTTCCCGTAAAAAATTGAGCTAGATCAGCACTTTTATGCCATGATCACTTACAGTTCAGTTTCGTTACGTGAACTCGCCCTTTTTACGAAGAAAAATAATCGCCTATGTTACTGCTTATCCTACTTCTGCCCCTGCTGTTTTTGCCGGGTCCGCTCTTGCTGCGTCACGCACCGCGGTGGTCTGTTGGGCTTGCGAGTTTACCGCCGCTTATTGCTTTTATTCTCCTGCTCCAGTTGTTGCCCACTGTCATGCAAGGGCAAGTGCTTTTGTATCAATTCGACTGGATTCCAGAACTCGGGCTTGCTGTCGCCTTGCGGCTTGATGCACTGTCCGCTCTATTTGCTTTATTGATTACCGGCATCGGCTTCACTGTGATGTACTATGCCCATCATTACTTCGCTGGCAAACCTGAAGCCGCGCGCTTTTACACCCTCATTCTTGCGTTTATGGCCGCTATGCTTGGCATCGTGCTCGCCGAAAACTTGATATTCATGCTCATTTTTTGGGAACTAACCAGCCTTATTTCCTTTTTGCTCATTGGCTTTTATGGCAATAAACAAATTTCTCGGCGCGGCGCACGACTGTCATTATTCATCACTGGAGGTGGTGGTTTAGCGCTATTGGGCGGGATTATTTTAATCGGCCAAGTGGTCGGTAGTTACCAACTGACCGACATTCTGGCAGCCCGCGAGCTCATCCAAGCTGACTCGCGTTTCCCTTGGATTCTCGGCCTTATCTTACTTGGTGCCTTCACTAAATCGGCGCAGTTTCCGTTTCACTTATGGCTACCACATGCCATGTCAGCGCCCACCCCCGTTTCGGCTTATCTCCATTCGGCCACCATGGTGAAAGCAGGCATTTTCCTGCTGATTCGTTTATTCCCTATTTTCAGCGGTCACGAAGCATGGTTCTACTGGGTCGCCGGTATTGGTGTCATCACCTTATTAGTCGGCTCGTTTGTTGCGATTTTCATGCACGACATCAAAGGGTTGCTGGCCTACTCGACCATTAGTCACTTGGGCTTAATTACTCTGCTGATTGGTTTTGGTACCCACGGTGCGTTAACCGTCGCACTCTTCCACTTAGTCAATCATGCATTATTTAAAGCACCATTGTTCATGATGGCGGGCGTGGTAGATAAAGCTGCAGGTACACGAGATTTAAGGCAAATAAATGGCATGGCGAAACACTTTCCCATGTTAATGCTGCTCAGCTTCATTCCTACCGCAGCAATGGCCGGTTTACCCTACTTGAACGGCTATTTCAGCAAGAAACTATTCATTGTTGAAAGCATGAATGGTGCGCATACCGGTATGATTGCCACCCTCATTCCAATCGTGGCCATCCTCGGCGCAGCTTTCTCAGTTGGCTATGCCCTGCGGCTGTTTCATAACACCTTCTTTAATGGCAAACCGGTCGAATTACCAAACTGGCCGCCGAAAAAGCCGAGTCCTTGGACCTATGCACCACTTTTCTTCTTTGCCGTCGCCTGTATAGTTCTTGGTTTATGGCCAGAACTCATGCTTCATGGACTCATTGCCGCTGCAGCGAATGCGGCGAACGTTAGCTCAGACCTACTCATTCCGGCCACTAGCGCCCCACATATTGTGAGCTATGATCTCTCGGTGATTCAGGATCATCCGTGGCTGTCACTGATTTCCGCCGTGACCTTCCTCGGGGGACTTGCGATGTATAGCGCGCGAACAACCCTTTTTGCTTGGCATGCGAAATTACCGAACTTAAATGCCAAAGATCATTTTGAAAAACTAATGCAAAAACTGATCGGCTGGTCACAAGATGCCGTGCACATGGTTGAGAACGGCTCCCTGCAGCGCTATGTTTTGTATTTGCTCGTCACCGCATTGGTTTTCACTGGCTGGCCACTCATTGGCCTCGAGGTTTGGCAAGGCGATCTCGAACTCATGCCGGTCGACGCCATGACCGCGGGTGGTATCGTTCTCCTTGCCGCCATGGCATTAGCCGTGAGTTTTCTCCACCACCAACGCATAACCGCGCTGCTGTTCACCGGCGCTACGGGCTTGTTTATTACCATTGGATTCGCACGTTTTTCAGCGCCTGACCTTGCTTTAACCCAGTTTTCCGTCGAGGTCATGGCCATCCTCATTATGATGTTGGCCTTGTCGTTCTTGCCGCAAACCTCACCACACGAGTCGAGCCGTTTTCGTTGGTCACGCGATGTGATCATCGCCAGTATTGCAGGAATTGGCGTTGCCTTGCTGAGTTTTGCCGTGATGACACGCCCACAACTCTCGATATCTGATTACTTTTTAACCAATAGTGTATCCGGTGGCGGTGGTACCAATGTCGTGAACGTGATTCTCGTTGATTTCCGCGGCTTCGATACGCTCGGCGAGATTACCGTCTTGGCGATTGCTGGTCTTGCTGTCTTTGCACTCACGCGGAATCTGCGCCTAAAAGATAGGCCCAATCATCAACAGAATGAATACTGGAATGGCTTTGCCGAATCCCACCCATTGTTCTTACGAGTCTTAGCACGGCCGATACTGCCTATGGCGCTGCTCGTCTCGGCCTATATTTTCTTGCGAGGCCACAACCTGCCGGGTGGTGGCTTTATTGCCGGCTTGATCACCGCTGCGGCTTTAAGTTTGCAATACGTTGCTTGTGGTATCCGTTGGGCGCACGTGCGCATGTTGACCCAGTTCCGGCCTTTAATTGGCTCTGGTTTACTGATTGCAGGAACCACTGGCGTCGGCAGCTTGGTCTTCGGTAAGCCTTTCCTAACTTCTTGGTTTGGACATTTTGAGCTGCCTCTCATCGGTGAGTTCGAACTGGCAACCGCCCTGCTCTTCGACTTGGGCGTCTATGTCACCGTCGTTGGTGCGACATTACTCATTTTGGCCAACATGGGTCGCTTAATGACCATTCACGGCCCCGGTAAGGAGATTGGCTAATGGAAGTTTTAGTCGCCATTCTGTTAGGCGTGTTAACCGCAAGCGGTGTCTTTCTGATTTTGCGCGCACGCACCTTTTCTGTGGTACTCGGCTTAACCTTACTATCCCACGCGGTGAACCTGTTTTTATTTAGCATGGGACGCCTGCATACCAATGCGCCAGCCGTGATAGGGGAAGCTGCACAACATGCCGACCCATTGCCACAAGCACTCGTGCTCACCGCGATTGTCATCGGCTTTGCCATGACAGCCTTTGTCGTCGTTCTTGCCTTGCGTTCGGTACTCGAGTTGAAAAACGACCATGTCGACGGCGTCGATAAAAATGAGGAGCCGATTTAACCATGCACCTCATGATCCTTCCCATCCTAATTCCATTATTTTTCGGTGCTATGTTGACGGTGTTGCATGGGCTCAGCATTAAAGACCAGCGCGGCCTAAGTTTATTAGCGGCAAGTGCCCAAGTGGTCGTGGCGATTATTTTACTGCAGCAAGCGAGCAGCGGCGACTATAGCGTTTATCAACTCGGAAATTGGCAAGCACCATTCGGCATTGTGCTGGTTCTAGACCAATTAAGCGCACTGATGTTAGTGATGATTTCGACACTCAGCGTTTTTTGTATTGCCTACGCAACCACTGGCCGCAAACAAAGTCACGACCAGGCCGGCGCACATTTTCACGCACTCATTCAGTTTCAATTACTCGGCTTGAACGGCGCTGTACTCACCGGCGACATGTTCAACTTATTCGTCTTTTTCGAAATCCTGCTCATCGCATCCTATGCGCTATTATTGCATGGCGGCGGCCGTGCCCGCAGTCGTGCTGGCCTGCGCTATGTCATTATTAACCTTGTTGGGTCCGCACTGTTCCTTATTGCGCTTGGCGTCCTCTATGGCATAACCGGCACTCTCAACATGGCTGACATGGCGCTCCGCATTAACGCACTACCCGCTAGTGAGTTGCCGTTTGTACATGCTGCCGGTGCATTGCTGTTGATTGTCTTTGGGATTAAAGCCGCGTTGCTACCCTTATTATTCTGGCTACCGCGTGCATACGCAGCGGCTGCAGCACCTATTGCAGCACTATTTGCGATTATGACCAAAATTGGCATTTACGCCATTATTCGCGTGTTCTATCTCGTGTTTCACGGAGACGCGGGCCTCAACGAGCAAATATTCCAATGGCTTTGGCCACTAGCGCTCGCCACCCTTGCCTTCGGCGCCGTCGGCACACTGGGTGCTTGGAGCTTGCGAGGACTAACCGCTTGGATGGTCATTGTGTCAGTCGGCACCCTGCTGGCGAGTATTGCCCAGTATTCACAACCGAGCCTTGCCGCAGCGCTTTTTTACCTGCTGCATACAACCTTACTCACCGCGGTGTTCTTTTTACTCGCCGATATCTTTCACCATTACCGTCCAGGCCCACGCGATTACTTTGTCACTGGGCCACGCAGTCAAGATCGCGTATTACTCGGCGGCCTATTCTTTACCGCTGCAGTCGCATTTGCGGGGTTACCACCCTTGTCTGGTTTTATCAGTAAGTTTTGGATACTGCAGAGCACCACTGCCCCATGGGCCTATGCGTTATTTTGGCCGATCCTGTTAATTTCCAGTTTAATCATCATTATTGCGCTAAGCCGTGGCGGCAGCGCTTTGTTATGGCGGCAAAATAAACAACCAGTCACCACTGCGCGAGCCCCAGTACTAGCCACTGGAATTGTCGTCACCATGCTCTTTGGCAGTCTACTTCTGAGCGTTTTCGCTCAGCCGATTATGGACTACACACAGAATACTGCTGCGCAAATACTCACACCTGAACGATACATTCATGCCGTATTAGGAGGTCTTGCTGATGCAAACCACTAAGCGTCACCCGAAAAAGCTCCTGCCACATCCACGGTTTAGCATTTTCCTGTTGGTTTTGTGGCTCTTGATGAACGAAAGCCTCGCATTCGCACACATTGCGCTGGGTTTAGGCCTCGCATGGGTTATACCCTTTAGCTCACAACAATTTTGGCTTGAACAATCGAGTGTGCATCACCCGACGATGGTAGTTCGCTATGGGTGGCGCCTTGCGGTCGATATTGCGCGCTCGAATGTTGCGGTTGCGATTCGCATTTTGCGTGGTGCGAAAGACTTACAGCCGGCATTTATTGACTATCCACTGACCGTTCAGCATGACTTTGCCATCACGATTTTAGCGAGCACCATTTCGTTAACGCCGGGTACTGTGTCCGCACACATCAGTAAAGACAAGAAGCACTTGCTCATTCATGTTTTACACCTCGAAGACGAAGAACAATTACGCACCGGCATCTTTGAGCGTTACGAACAACCACTAAAGGAGATCTTCGCATGCTAGCTCACGCCGTGACCATTGCGTTGGCGCTATTCTCCCTCGCAATTTTATTTACACTGTACCGTTTAATAGTCGGTCCCGACGTAGTGGACCGAATTCTAGCGCTGGACACCATGGCCATTAACTTGATTGCGGTGATTGTCCTGACAGGGATTCGCATGGGCACGAACATTCTCTTTGAAGCCGCGCTGCTGATCGCTTTAATGGGTTTTGTCAGCACCGTTGCGCTAACGCGCTATCTTATGCGCGGCGACTTAATTGAGTAGATCTTTATGATTATTTTAGAAGCAATCATTAGTTTGTTCTTAGTCATCGGTGCCTTAATTGCGCTGATCGGCACGATAGGTCTCGCTCGCCTACCGGACATTTACACCCGCTTACATGGCCCTGCGAAGGCGAGCACGTTAGGCGTTGGTGCCACGCTATTTGGCTCGTTTCTATACTTCACCTTCTTTACCGAGGGAGTCAGTATGCAAGAAGCACTCATCACCGCATTTCTCTTTGTCACTGCACCAGTAAGCGCCAATACGATTGCCAAAGCCGCTTTGCACCGGCGGGTAAAATGTACAGATAATACGCAAAACAAGCCGTTCGAATAATTTAATTGCTGGTATCGGCTCGCACGTGCCATTGAAACCGAGTGACGCTCCACATGTGGGCCGCCACCGCAAAATAGAGCGACATAAAGAGCGCAAAGAACCACTCAATAATATTTTCGCCCTGCGACGCCCACACGACACCACTTGTGTTAATCGCCAAACTGACCATGGCGAGCAACCAACATACCGCCACAAACGACAGCTGCACTTGCATCGCTGTGCGTAACTTAGCAAGCGCCTCACCGCCCCATTTATGTAGCGCGTTAATGGACAACATTTGCGCCAGCACAGTCGCGGCAAAATAAACAATGACACCATGACGACGCATAAAGCGGTTAAAGTCACCGTCGGTACCGAGGTAATTCACATAGAGAATCAGAAACAACGCACCGATCGCACCAATGACAAAAATCGCTATATGGCGACGCCCTGTCAGCTGCTGCAACCAAATGCTTTGCAAGTACCAAAACAGCACCAGCAGCATGGCTAATGGCATCATCAGCCCACGGAAAAGAAAGATCGCATCACCCATGCGCGCCGCACGGCTAATCGTAGTGCACCCTTCCAAGTACGGAATACAAACATGCGCCACGCCTTGGTAAAGGCCAATAAAATAAGCGCCATGCACAGCAATTACCGGTACCAGAAAGACAATCCACGCTAAATGTTTCGGCTGCATCGCCTCGCCTCGCAATTCGAATAAGTGAGCATGAACAAATAATAACCAGCTTGGCGCTATTCATTCAAATGCAGACTGGTTATTAAGCACGCAACTAATTCACTGTACCCCAGACAACGCTCATTTCCACTAGACATTAAAGCGCAAATTCCCTACAATCCCCGCCTGCATTTCAAGCACAAAATTTGCGCCCGTAGCTCAGCTGGATAGAGCGCTGCCCTCCGGAGGCAGAGGCCAGAGGTTCGAATCCTCTCGGGTGCGCCATCAAAGGCTTTCAGAGCATTCCCCCTGCAAACTCCATTACTTTTCTTCTTATGAGTTGAGGTCACCCTCAAATCACGCATGACCTTTGCCCAAATTCGCTAAAACTCGCCTAAAAAATGCATGTGGCAGATATGTGGCAAATCTGTGGCAGAATTTTCAGGCCGGATTTTTGCAGTGTGAATTTTTGACCTTTACTCTCCATTTCCGTAATGACGCTCTGAGCTGGCTAATATTTGCTCTAATCTGAATAATCTTGTAATGTCGTGGAATGCATAACGCGTTGTCAGGGAGTTGGATGAGCGCTAATTCCAGAAACCTCGCCTTGGTTTCGATTCATGGGATGACCTTTCGCAAGCTACCCTGTTTTTAACTGTTAATGTGCGTGCTCGGTGGTTCGGGATGCTGTGCATGCAAAGAATATAATGTTTTGATTACAAGGAGACCTTATGAAGGCACAAGCTTCTAAAGTCGGTAATGTTCAAGGCAGCGGTATGGCGGAAGTCCGTCCGCACCATGGGGATCTGAAGAAATGTAGTGGCCAAATTTAGTTGGCCACTACACAAAACCCAAAAGCGCTACCCGGAGGTACGGAGCATGGAGGTAACTTTCGATATGGTGCAGGGGCAATGGCAGTGCTTGAAGCTGCTGGATATGGTGATAGGATAAGTAGCTACATAACTTATTCAGGATCTGCTTTTCAAGATGCAAAAGTGGATTTAGAAGGTTTAATCGCACAAAGCGATTATCAACTCTTCGATTGGGCTCGTGAAATTTATATTTTTGACAAGGCGTTATTAGCTGGATTGCTGCATTACGAAAACCAAACGGATAAGGACTCTATTGAAGAGGGGATTAGTTATTATAGAGACATCTACAAACACGACCCAGATAGAGATTTAGTGAAAGATTCTTGCTCTAAAGAACCAACAACACATCAATCTAACCCTTCAATCGGAGGTGGTGGAGGCTCATATCTATTCTTTAGTCCATTTGTTGTTGGCGGATCAATAAAATTCCCATTGTTTGGTTCGATTTGTGATCCGGGTTCTGATTGCTACGGTGAGCGAGTAGGCGACCAGGACCCACATTAAGTGTGAGCGAAGCATGATGAAAATATTTTATTTGAAAACGGGGCAAGTATTAGGGCCAATATTTATAATCTTAATAGTGTTAGTCATAATGAATTTTATTGGCGAGTCAGCTCGAAGCAATGATGAGGTTATCGGATATGGTATGCTTTTACCCATGTTTGTGATGCAAATCAGCCCTCTCATTTTAGGATTTATACTAACAACTGCTATTTCTAGCCTAATTTTGTATCGTGGCAAGAATAATAAGGAAGTTATTTTACGCACTAGAACTTGGGTTGCTCTTTACAAAATTAACTTAGTAATTACTATCATTGGATTAGTTATGTTTGGAATCCCATTCTTGTTATTCCTCATAACATTCTTGACCTTTGAATAGTTCGCTTTACCGTTTTTTGTAAGATAATTGGCCATTAGCATCTAAAAGCGAGAATAAGGATATACCCGCTCAAAATAATGCCATTCAGTTGAACTGTATCGCAACATGGAAGCTTACAGTAACGATCAACAGCCGGCGGTGATGAACTTGTCGGTGCGTTACCAAATTGACAGCAGCCGTGTGGACGAGGTGTATCGTAACTTCGGTACTCGCCAAGCTCTAATCGACCGTCAGGTCACGCGTATTTTGCTAGAAGAAGCAAAAAATGTACTGGGTCAGTTTAATGCGGCGACCTCGATTCGCGAGCGTGCAGCGGCACTGGCAGATATTCCGCTGTTGGTTGAGTTGGTGAAAGCGGAAGCATGGGACGGTAAATTGCCGACCACCATGCTGCCGAATAGCACAGTACCGTTTATTGAAGCCAATAAGCAGTAAGACCAGAACGCGGACCGGCCGCACACTTAGCGACGATGATAGGTGGCGGTTCGGGCTCTGGGGACGGGTGGCAGCAACATGCTGCCCGCTACCGCTCTGCCCATGATTGGCATGGGTGCCGATGTTCTTGCTTGCGCGCTATTTTCGGAGGAACAACATATGCCATCTATAGCACCTAATCCTCAATCAGAGAGTAGCCTACAGCTTGTTCAAGAAAAGCTCGGGAAACCCTACTTCGATTTCGAGTTCTTACTCGAATGTTTACAGGAAGTTCTTATCGAAAATGGTGACGAGGCGCTGTTACCCGACTTACCTTGGCGCAATTCCCCAGAACAACAGCGCGAGCCGTTCTCCCCGAAACACATTCAGATGTATTGTAAGCGTCACGGAAACCACACCTATTCAGCCATAGTTTGAAACCATAAGCTACCACCAGGTTTAATTAAAAAGGTGGTAGCACGATGAGTCGAGTACATCGCACGCGCGAGCAATGGCGAGCGCTGATAGCTGAATTTGAACAAAGCAATCTCAGCCAGAAAGATTTCTGCGAGCCGCGTGGTATTAATCCTGCGTATTTTAGTCAGCGGCGATTAGAGCTCAAGCGTGAGGCTGAGGATACCGACACTGGCTTTGCTCTGGCGGTGCCGCAGTCGGTAACTTCGCAACAGACGCTGCAACTTCGTATTGGCCAAACCGAGTTGGTATTGCCGTTGTCGGTTTCACCGCGCTGGGTCGCACAACTGGTCAAAGAGCTCAGCGCATGAAAATGTTTGTTGAGCCGCCGGCTATCTATTTACACAAAGCACCGGTCGACTTTCGTAAAAGCATCAATGGCTTGAGCGCCATAGTGGAGAGCGAGATGCTAGGCAGCACCATCACGCTGACTGAGCAGCAGTGGGCATGGCTCTTAGATGGCCTTGATATCACTCTGATGAAAGGTCATCAACCCCTGCATTTTAGCGCGATAACCTGATCGTTTTTGGCTATATAGGGTTCAAGCATAACAGCAGTTTATCGATCACCAATCGGTCTAAGAAAGCCCTTATCTGTGGCGGCTTAGCGCCGATTTATACGGTATAATAGCTGCATGAAAAAGCTTGATACCAACACACTTCCTGATGACATTGAAGCCCTCAAAGCACTGTTGCTCGAACAGCAGGCTGAGACGGCTCGCTTGCAGCAAGAAAGTGAGCGCTGGAAGCGTGACTTCTATCACCTGCTGGAAAAGTGGCAGCTTGAGCTCAAGAAGCGCTTTGCAGCGAGCTCAGAAGGCCTGCCCGGTCAGGGCGACCTGTTCAACGAAATAGAAGATATCCTCCAGCCTGACGAGGAAGAGGTTGCTGCTGAGCAACACATTGCTTACACCCGCAAGTTACCGCGCAAAGCGCGATTAGATGCGTCGTTACCACGCAAAGAAGTTATCCACGACATCAGCGATGACGACAAAACCTGTGAATGCTGTGGCACCAACATGCATCGCATGGGCGAGGATGGCAGCGAGAAACTCGATTTCATTCCTGCCAAGGTACAAGTGATTCGTCATGTGCGGCCAAAGTACAGCTGCCGCACCTGTGAGCAGCAAGGCACCGAAAGTAACATCAAACAAGCGCCAGTAGCGCCAAGCATGCTTCCTAAGAGCATTGCTACACCGAGCTTATTAGGGCAAATCATCACGGCCAAGTTCCAGTATGACTTACCGCTGTATCGTCAAGAAGCCATGTTCAAGCAGTTCGGTGCCGATATCAGCCGCCAGACCATGAGTCGCTGGTTGGTTGCAGTCAGTCAAAAGCTGGAGCCGCTGTACCAGCGCATGCATGACCTTCTGCTGCAACAACCGGTGCTGTGGGCAGACGAGACGACCTTAAAGGTTATCGAATCGGAAAAAAGTAAATCGTACATGTGGGTGTATGGCTGTGGCGGTGATAAACCGCCGCCTGATGGCACATCACCAAACATCGTACTCTATGATTACCAGGATGGTCGCGGTGGCGTACACCCGAAAGACTTTTTAAAAGGTTATCGCGGCCCCTTGCAGGTGGACGGTTATCAAGGCTACGAGCAAACCGAGGCCAAACTCGCTGGCTGCTGGGCGCATGCCCGACGTAAGTTCGTGGACGCTAAAACCGTGCAGGGCAAAAAGAAAACCGGCCGCGCCGATGTTGCGATTAAGTTCATTCAAAAGCTGTACCGTGTTGAGCGCCTGATAAAGGATAAGTCAGCGGACGAGCGCTTATACGCACGACAAACCGAATCGACAGCGGTGATGAGCGACTTTAAAAAATGGCTGGATACCCAGCTCACCCAAGTGCCACCGACCAGTGTGCTGGGTAAGGCCGTTCAATACACGCTCAACCAGTGGTCCAAACTGCAAATATACTTAACCGATGGTCGCATCAACATCGACAACAACCGCGCGGAGCGCGCCATCAAACCGTTCGTGATTGGCCGTAAAGCCTGGTTGTTCGCCAACACCCATGGCGGTGCCGATGCCAGTGCGGTGCTTTATAGCCTGGTCGAAACCGCGAAAGCGAACGACCTGCAACCGATTGACTACCTGATGAGCCTGTTCGAGCAATGGCCGCTTATCAAAGACAGCGACGACATCGACCACTTGCTGCCCTGGAATATCGAGCTCACACGCTAGCGTCAATTATCTTGGCCGGTTAAATGGCCAACAAAACTGATCCACTTAGAATAAAACCACAGTCAACGTGTGCTACTAGCGACGCTTACAGTAAACCCTATGTTTTCCAACAATAGTTTCGTGTCAAAAAGGTCTCGCGGGTGCTGTCTATCCAACGCTGCACAGATTTTCCCACCGTAAAGCTGACCCAATGGCACCATCGGCATCGCGCAAAATACGTTGTATTGCTCTTGTGCTGCTGAACAAAGTGGTAGCTTGTTTGCAGGACCCAGTAAGCCGCGCCCAACCATATTCACTTCAACTTTTATTTGAACGCCATACTCACTCATTTGAAGCTTACACACATTCGGCTTGTGCTGAACCCTTATCGTTGCTCGCAACTTATCGACACGATCTTTTATTCGCAGTAGCGCAGCATTGATTGCTGCGAGTGCTGCCGCGCGCACTTCTAACCCAACATATGTTAAGTCAATATCTACAGAAAGCCTTGGCATGTCCTGCAAGAATAAATTGATCGCGGTACCTCCATGCAAGTGCAAAGCAATCCTCTTTCGCGATTTCCGGCAACACATCGAGTAGCAGCTTTACCTGCCTTTTATAAGCTTCGTTCATTCCATTGACTCCAGTTCCTTTGGTACAGTGATTTGGTGTTTCGGGATGTAAACACCGCTCGCTGCTATCGCACGCTTACCCGAGCCTAGGTTTACTCTTCCTAAATCAAGATACTTCATCCAATCGTGCTTCGCTTTTTCGGCCAGATATAAAAATAAGCGTTTTACTTTTATTGAATTGCAGGCTTCTAATAACTTTTGTACGGATGCGGGCCGCAAGTTATTGAGGCCCTCCATGAGCTCATAAGCTTCCAGTAACGATTGTGATTTGGGTGCAAGATACAGACACTCCATGATGGCTCGCGCCGGCTCTGATACTTTAACCGTGAACTGTTTATGCGGTATTTCGGTTAAACCGATTTCCGCCGGCAGAAAGTTGGATAACGTGTACTTGACGTAAACGTTCCAGTCTTGTTTTTTAAACCACAGAGGCACATGCTCGCCGTGAGCGCCAAATAGCTGCACGTGCTTTGGGGAAAGCTCTAAATAATGCGCCTTGCCTTGCAACCCTAGGGCTGTCTTCCCACCAGGATGTAACGATAAGCCGAGCTGAGTTTGCATGGCGTACACCCCGCCGAGGTAATCCACGTGGTCGCCATAGCGTATTAATGCACCAGCCCCGATGCTGTCAAACCACTGGCTTTTTTTATAGCGTTGCTGCAAATACAGGCTGTAGCCATTTTCAACAAGCCAAGATGAACAGAGCACGACGCCCGAGGGTTGGGAGCTCAGCAGTCGGTTTAATTTTGATGATATATCCGCACTCATGGTACTAACCTGCTAATCATTTCAAACTACAGATTAGTTTATATTTTCAATTATGTCAGTACTAATGGTGCTAATTTTTATGAAATTTCAAACCCAAAAGCCTATCGATGATTTAGATAAATTGTCATTCCACTAAATACTTCCTGTTCCTTCTGGCCTAAAACCAAGTCAAAAAGGTGGAATTTTTTCCACCTAAAAACTCAGGTTTTTCGGAAGGTTCAGAATTTTTTGTCGCGAGGCAAAGGTCAAAAATTGAAATTTCAGAGTCGGTATCCTGTGACCAATTTTGTCATTAAACGGTCTCAAAAGTGTCGATTTCGACGCAACACAGAAAGTCAAAACACCGTTTAATCCCTTACCACGCCTAGCTTTAACGATTTACCACCGAACCCGTGACCGCCCTCCGGAGGCAGAGGTCAGAGGTTCGAATCCTCTCGGGCGCGCCAGAATAAAGAAACCACCTTCATGGTGGTTTTTTTATTCTTGTGTGTTCGTAGGTGAGAACCTCTTCAGGTTCGACAAAACGGCAGGAAGCCGTTTTGGACGCGTGAGCGTAGCGAATGCGCCCGCAGGGCGAGGGCCATGGATGGCTCGAGTCACAAAATTGTCTGGAACAATTTTGAACGTATGAGCAAAGCGAATACGACCCCTTATGGGCGGAGGGCAGGATGCCCGGAGTAATCCTCTCGGGCGCGCCATTCTTGCCCATCCATTCAATAATTTGCGTGATATCGCTGAACTGCTTAATTGAAATAACCGTTTACGCTTTAGCGTAAATATTGACGTTTTACTTTGTAGCGTATATGTTTACATTTTACCCTAAAGCGTATTTTAGCGCGCTAGCTAGTACACATGACACTTCGGAGCAGTCGAATTATGAACATCACGCGACCTGAGCAGCTCAGTACCTTTGTTAAAGACTACCGCATGAAGCAAAGCCTAACCCAGGCTGATGTTGCAAAGCTTGTCGGTATTCGCGTGGCAACTGTTTCAAACTTCGAGAACAGACCTGAAACCTGTAAATTAGAAACTGTTTTCAAAATCATGGCCGCCCTGAACCTGAGAATTGACATCTCGACCCGAAGTGAAGCGCCCACAGAAGGCATCCCTCAATGGAATGAAGGGTGGTAACGAATGCAAAAGCTCGATCTATACATGAATGGAATCAAAGTTGGCGAATATACTCAATCTCGGAGTGGCTCTAATCATTTCAGCTATGACAAAGTATGGCTTGAGTCTCCAGGACGGCGGAGTATCTCTCTGTCTTTGCCACTTCGCGCCGCGTATTACATAGGGCCTGAAGTATATAATTACTTTGACAACCTTATCCCCGACAATCGTGAAATTCGTGAACGCGTTGTCGCTCGCTTTCGTGCAAAATCAACTGAGCCATTTGATATTCTCGCGGAAATTGGGCGTGATTGCGTCGGGGCTATTCAGCTCATCCCGCACGGCTCGCAAGCACCCAATGTTAAGCGTATTGAAGCGACCCCGCTTACCGATAAAAACGTCGCAGAAATACTAAAGGGATATCAATCAAAAGCGCCATTAGGGATGATAGAAAAGACCGCTGACTTTCGTATCTCGCTCGCCGGTGCACAAGAAAAAACGGCTTTACTGTTTCACCGCGGGGAATGGCATCTACCGCTTGGTGCAACACCAACCACTCATATTATTAAATTGCCCATTGGTGAAATTAAATCTCACGACCGCGTGATTGACATGACCCACAGTGTTGAAAATGAATACTTGTGTTTAAAAATTGCCAAAGCTTACGGTTTTGAAGCAGCTGAATGCGAAATCATCACCCCCGACAATCTGAAAGCACTCGCTGTCAAACGCTTTGATCGAAAACTTAGCTCGGACGGCACTTGGATTATGCGGCTGCCACAAGAAGATTTTTGCCAGGTCACAGGTACATCACCGGCCAGAAAATATGAATCCGATGGTGGCCCAACAATCTTAACCATCATGAATGAGCTTTTGGGCTCAAGCAATCCAGCAAAGGACCGTCACTTCTTCATGCGCGCACAAGTTCTGTTTTGGCTATTAGGCGCAACCGATGGTCACGCGAAGAACTTCTCAATTTTTATCGAGCGACAAAACCAATATCGTCTCACCCCGCTCTACGATATTTTGTCGGCATTTCCTGCTATAAGTAAAAAGGGGTTGCACGAGAAAGATCTCAGACTAGCCATGTCACTCAGAGGTAGCCAAGGCAGAAAATATGAGTGCCGTATGATTCGTCGCAGACACTTTCTGCAAACCGCAAGAGAAGTGGGCTTTAGCGAAGCGTCTATGAATGAAATACTGGATGAAATGGCCTCGCTAACAGAAAGCGTCATACAGAAAGTTACTCATGAGTTACCTGCGGATTTCCCAAGCTATATTGCTGAACCAATTTTCGAAGGCATGCGCAGATATGCACGGAAACTGTTCTTTGAATAGAGCGCAGCACTCCGGAAGCATAGGTCAGAGGTTCGACAAAGGCTGATAACCCATCCAATCCGGAGCCAACACTTGCTGCCCGCCATCATGCATACAATGGACGTAAAAGCCATCCAGCAATTCAAGCGCTAAACAATCGTCCACTGCGAGCAGATCATCTTTATGAAATTGCTCGGCGCCAGCCAATCCCGCCGTCATCACTTTGGATTTCGCTAAGGCTTTTGCTTCTTCAGCGGTGCTGGCAACGACCAAGGTAAAATCGTGATATTCCGCCAGTTTGCCGGGAAAATAGCCGCCGAAATTCACAAAATATAGTTTCTTGCTGCTTGTTGAAGGCGCTTTGACCAATTCAATTCTGTAGCCATCAACATGATGCACATGCACATGCACATAGCTATCCATGTGCACACTGCTGCGGTCACCAAACCACTGTCGCTTTATTGCTGAGTATGTGTCCTCAATTGTGTTGCCCACCACAAAACGCACATCGTGCAATTCAATGTTTGCCCCGGGCGCATCACCGCCCACATAAACTAAAAACAGCTTTTCTAGCATAATCCGTTTCCTGTATTGCGCCATCAAAAAGTTCCTTGAATCGACAATGAGAATATTGGCCCAATGCGGCGGTCACGTTCTTCAATAAACGCAATGGAATCCGTTCGACGGCCGTCATAGACGGTGCGATCCCACATGCTCCGCGCGCCCAGCAAGTTACCAATGGTCGCGCGTACCGTGTGTCCGAACAGACTGCGCTTCTCGATATATGCATTCGCCCAAACAGGGCCCTCCCAAAATCGTCCTTGCTCCGTTAATCGCACGTTTCTCGCTTCATATTCATAAGAGACATTCATTCCCCATGCCCAATCACTCCCTGAGCGGTCGCTCCTGACTGTGATGCTAGCAAAGTTTTCTAAGCTGCGACTAATCGGACGTTTCTCGCCGGTGAGCGGATCTTCAACTCGGCTATCTTGCCAAATAAAGCGGGTATCGATTCGGCCGCCTTCCCATCCCAGCTTAGCCAGCTCAACGGTATTCTTCCATTCCACGCCATAGCGCCATGCATGATCGATATTTCCCGGCGACTCACCGTCGTCACCAATAGGAATAATATCAACGATATCGTCTATCCGATGCACATAAGCGCGGATCGTCGTGGTCCCCATCTGGCCAAGGTTTGTCGAAAGTTCACTCTCTAGCTCCCACAATTGCGGCGGTTTCAAATTTGGATTAGCTGAGTTTCGGACATCATCGTTCAGGTTTACATTGGCCAAAAAGTCATAGAAGTTAAGCTGGCCAACTCGGCGTTGTAAACGCAGATTAGCATCAGTATCAGCAGACAGATGCCAAGCGAGTGCGATGGAGCCTTTTGGCCGTCGAAAATGACGTGTCATACCATCAGCGCCAACCTGCTCCAAGCGAGAATATTCACCTCCTGCATTCACTTGTAGGGTTAAATTATCTCGAAGCTGACGATTGTAACCCGCCATAACCTCCATGCGCTTTTCTTCGACAATGGCTGTGGCACCGGTAAATTGTATTGGCTGAAATTGGCCATCGCGCAATTCGAATAAACTGGCGGTGTTGTCGAGTTGATTGAATGCCGCTTCTGATGATAACTGCCACTCACCGCCCTCTTGGGCTAGTCGATATTCTGTCCTCAGGATGTGCTCATTTTCTTTACTCCGGCGATCGAATCGGCTTCCTGAGTCAGCGCGATCATCAGCATAAAACACCTGCAGCTCATCGGAAAAATCAACGTGCATGGCTCGAGTAAGACCAATGAATTTCATCCGCCCAGGCCCCCACGCGAATTCATAGTCAGCACCTAATTCGTAATTATAGCCATCAGCATTGCCACGCAACTCACGTCGGCGATCCTCCAATCCGGGTCCACTTCTCGTTCCGTCCTCGGCAAAATATTCAGAAATCTGCCGATAGAGAATATTAATGTTAGCCACCGAGTCACCTAAATCGTTGATGACAAAACGGCCGGTAAGGCGAGGCTGGTTAAACCGAGATTTCCACTGATCGTGACGATATTCAATCACATCACCATGTGCATTCCGGATTAGCGTTGGGCCGTCGGCTCCACCGTGACCAGAACGATTATCCAAGCCTAAGGAATACTCGACGCGCCCTATATGACCGCCTGCCGAGACTTCGAAATTGGAGAAGCGAGGGTCGGTATTGTAAGGACGAAACTCCGGTCGCCATGCATAGGTACCATTTATGCGCTCGGCTCTCACAATCACATTAGCCACGAGCCCTGATAAACCGGAAACATCCAGTGTCGAGCCATCAACAACTTCAATCCGCGCCACATTCTGCACCGGTATACGACCTAGCTCACCGATGACCTCATTACTCTTTCCCGACATCCGTTGGCCATTAATCAACACATTACCGGTAGCTTGTCCTAAACCGCGCTCTTGAACTTGTTCACGGATAACGAAACCGGGTACTTGCTGTAGCATCTCGAGTGCGGTACGCGGCGCATAGCGTTCAAAATCTGCGGCGACATAAATACGTCGTCCATCAGTCATCGTCACATCGGTATCATCAGCGAATGTTGGCATCGAGAAGGAAAGGACAGCCAAAGCGCAACCCAGGGTAGCAATCGGTGTTAATTTCATAAGTAGGCTCTTCATTGTATTTGTTAATATTGACCAAAGGTTAACAAATGCAATTAACGTGCCATGCGGTAAAGTCTTTAAAGATCAATTGGATGCAGAGGAACTCAGGAAATGGCCATGCTAAGAGTCACCAATATCTAGTGTTTTCTGCTACTTTTTTAGTTCAAACAATGTCATAGCGCTGCACGCAGTTACGCCCTTTGCTTTTACCGATGTATAACGCGGCATCGGCGCACTGCATCCATTTCTGCAAACTTTTGTTTTCGCTGTCACCTTCATAAACACCAAATGTCGCGGTAACCCGTAAGTCTTGTCCCGAGTACGACACAATCTTCTCGGACAATGCGAGCCGCAGTAATTCACAGACCTGCTCAGCACCCTCCAGCGTGGTATCGGGTAAGAGCAAAGCAAACTCCTCGCCACCCCAACGACCAACTGTGTCCTGTTCCCGCAAGTTTTGTTGAGCGGTTCTAGCTATTTCAACTAAAACAGCATCTCCTGCTTCATGGCCATATTGGTCATTGAACTGCTTAAAATGATCGACATCGAACAGCACCAAAGCCAGCGGCTGTTTGTTGCGTTTTGCCCGCGCCAGCGCAGCATCAAACAGGACTGTAAAGCCTCGTCGATTTGGAAGTTTGGTTAGATAATCACTGTGCGATTGTTCTTTTAACGTTTGCGCTAAAGCTTCCAGCTCTATGGTTCGAGCTTGTACTTGTTGGTCAAGACGACGATTCAAACGTCGCAAAGCCGCCAAGCGTAATTGCATTGCCAATGCAAAAAACGCAATGAATATGACAGCGGAGGCTAACCAAACCCATGGGCTCTCCCACCAAGGCCTTTCAACCACGACATTGACCCGCAAAGGTTGCTTAGTGGCAATACCAAGACTATTTCGGCCTTCAATTTCGATGGTAAATGTTCCGGGTGGCAAGCTAGTAAATATCAGTTGGCGTGATTCAGACCAAGGGCTCCATTCATTGTTGAGCCCAAGCACTCTGTAGCGACCAGCATTTGCACTTACCGCTTTAAAGTCCAAGACACTATATTGCAGGACAACACTGCGGTGTGTCCGCGGAAGACTAATCGTTGGGTTAGAAAATGCCATACTGCCAGTAATGTCGACGTCATCTACCCAGATTCGGCTTAATCCGACTTGTGGGGCTTCACGGTTGATTTGTAACTGGGGCGGATTAAACGCGATCGCACCGCGCACCGAACCAGCGAACACATCGCCATTTCGGTTAATATCAATAGCACTGCGCGAAAACTCCCACGCAGGCAGTCCATCCGTAACTCCGAAATTAAGGAACTGCTGACTAGTCGGTTCGAACGCAGACAATCCGCGACTTGTGATAAGCCATAAAACTAAGCTATCACTGCCCTGGACACTTGGCCCTTCGGTTATACCGAGTACTCGATTAGACGGTAAGCCATGTTCTCGCCCAAATCGCTGAACTTCCTGACGAGTAAAGTCGACGCGCAGCAGGCCATCTTCTGAGCAAAGCCATAATTCATTATCGTTGCGGAAAAACAAACATAACAGACCGTCATTGGGTAGCCGATCATGCCACGACTCCTGTTCCATTCGTTGCTCAATCGACGTCCATTCTTCACTATGCTCGGGCTTAAACCATAAGCCCGAAAACCGCGTGAGTAGCCATAAACCCTAGTCCGCTTGCTCTTGGACGTCGTAAATTAAGTCGCCACGTAATCCGCTTAGAACATCAAAATGCCAAGCTGCTTGATAGGCATCTTCGTCTTGCTGATAGTCAACAGCGGCCAAACCTCGCCCCCAAAACCCAATCCACAGGCGCTTCTTTGAGTCTTCAAAAATCTCGGTCACAGCAGTTCTATGGACACCAAGCTGACTAAGCAGCTCACTCGCGAGTACCAGAGTTTCGTGATTCTCGTCGACATAAAATAACGACCCGTTTGAACCGACCCAAGTGCGACCCTTACTATCCGTTAAGATTGCCTCGGTCCGTCGCTGCATAATATCGCTAGGAAATTGCCAATAATCCCATGCATCCGCGCGAGTATTTAAACGGGCGACACCGTTCGATATGCCAAACCAGACGTCTTGGTTTTCTGCAACGTAGACCACACTGATCGTGCTGTGCAGTTGAGTTTGAATAGCTTGGGGGGCTTGTTCAGCCACCAGCCGAATCTCTGTACCTACTGAGCGGCTACGAAATATGCCTTGATCACGTGAACCCAGCCACAACGCTCCACTGCTATCACTGATGATTTGGCGAACATCGACATCCCGCGCTACAACAAAGTCACCGTTTGCATGCGCGATAAATTGACGCTGCTGGCTGTCAACGGCGTACAAACCGTTCTCCGCACCAGCCCACAACCTATGGTCACCTTGCGAATAGATCACATTGATTTGTGGCCGAGGAATACCTTGGTAGTTTGCTGGGAATGTAACCGCAATAAACTGTTCCGTCTTCGGTTCGAACTCAAAAATGCCGCCATCTAAACCGACCCAAATCCGCTCATCAATCACCTGAACAGTGCGAATTTCATTAATTCGATTATTGCCATACTGTTCTGGGAACGGCAGATATTGTTGCCAGTGAGTATTGTTCATATCGGTGCGATATAAGCCAGAGGTGGTCGCAAACCACAACTCTCTGTTGTGCTCTGCAGCGCCCCAGATTCGCTCTTTGTGCAATGGATTCGATGCGTTTAAAGCGGTAACGCCAGTAGTTGCGGCTGAAGCTAAACCGTTCAACGTACCAACCCAAATTTTGCCTGTGCTATCTTCAAAAAGTATTTGCACACGATTGTCAGGAAGGTCGCTATTGTCTGTGTTAAACACATGAAAACGGCTCGATGGGTGGTCCCAAAGCAGCAAACCAGATCCCCAAGCAGCGGCCCAAAGGTCTTCTGTCTGACTATACAATACGGAGGAATAACTGACTCGCCCTAACGTGTCATCAGCTCCCGCCCAGCGCGTGAGTTGATAGCCGTCGTAACGCAATAAACCGTCGGTATCTCCTGCAAACCACAAGAACCCACGAGGATCTGCCGCAATGCCATAAACGGAGGATTGCCGACCACCAAACTCATCCGCAAACCGCTCGAAGTTCAAAGGCTGCGCAACAGCGGCAGAAGCGTTTACACACAGAGTGAAGATGAATAGTTTAAATGCAAGGCGCAGCGACATGGTGAACCCTAACTTATTGTTTCGTCCATAGTAACTAAGATTAGTGTCTGCGCATAGAAACAATTCTCGCGTGTTACAACGTTAGTTTGCCCCACGCTGAACAAGAAAAATAATTCCGAATTAGATGATGCGATGTTGTTTTAAAGGCATTCACTACACGATTTGGCCATCAACCAAGTTTATTGTCCGATCGCACTGTGCCGATAAGCGGGGATCGTGGGTGACGATCAAGACCGCGCAGTCGTGTTCGCTTTGAATTTTACGAAAAAGCGCAAATACGTCTTCCGCTGACTTTGAGTCGAGGTTACCGGTTGGCTCATCGGCGAGTAGCAGAGCCGGATCGGTTGCCAGTGCACGCGCGATCGCCACTCGTTGCTGTTGACCACCCGACAGCTGATTAGGCCGGCGGTCACTGAATTTTTCTAACCCGACTGCACTTAACAGTTCCCGCGCCCGTTCGCGGGCAAGATGATCGGGCTTTCCTCGCTGCAACATCAACGGCATTAACACGTTATCTAGTGCAGAAAACGCCTGAATTAAATGATGAAACTGAAAGACAAAACCTAAAGCACGACCGCGCAAACGGGTTCGCTCGATATCACTCATGGTGCTGGTCGCTTGACCGAGCAAATACAGTTCACCCGACGTCGGTTGATCAAGCAAGCCCATAATGTTTAACAAGGTACTTTTCCCCGAGCCGGATGGGCCTACCAGTGCGGTAAAGTCATTGACCGAAAGCGTCAAGTCAATGCCATGCAGCACTTCGACTTCGTTGGGCATGCCGATGTTATAGGATTTCTTCAGCGCTTCGAGTCGCATAATTTCCTTAGACATAACGAATCGCCTCCACCGGATCGAGCTGCGCCGCCCGACGCGCAGGAATTGCTGCCGCGATGACACCAGTAACGGTGGCTAGACTAACCGCTGAGGCGATCAGCGACTGGGCAACAGGGATAAAGAACAAACCGGGGCCAAAGGTGTTAAAAATCCAGACCAATGCATAACTTGCGGCAACACCAACCACTGAACCAAATAAACCGAACAGTGCACCTTGCAATAGAAAAACCCGCAAAATCTGCGACTGACTGGCACCGGTTGCGCGTAAAATTCCAATTTCACGCGTACGCTGCACCACACTGACCGACAAGACGCTGGCGATTCCAAACGCAACTGAGATGCCAACAAACACGATGATCATGTTGGTCGATAAACTCTGGGCACTAAGTGCGTTCATCAGTTGCGAGTTCGTCATAATCCAACTTTCTGAGCGTAACTGGGTCAGTCGACCAATACTCTGCGCAATACTTTCTGCGGTAAAAATGTCGGCAACGCGCAAATCAATCACGGTCACTCCTCCGACAAGACCAAGCATCGACTGAGCTTGACGCAAGTCTAAATACACATAGCGGGCATCGAGCTCACGCACGCCGAGTTCAAAGATTCCAGCCACATTGACGACTCGGCTTTCTTGTTGGCCAGTGTCGAGACGAATTTTGCTGCCGGCGCGAACACCTAAGTCTTGCGCCAACTGCGAACCAATCAATACGTCATCGGCAGCAATGCTCAGGCGCCCACTGATAATGTAATCTTGCAGCGGCACAATTTGTTGATAGCGCTCAAGCGTGATCCCAACCAAGGCAACCGACGAAATAGCTTCGCCACGTAAGACAAACGCTGGTCCTGAAACAATCGGAGACACGGCAGTAAGTTCTGGACGCTGGTCGAGTGCTGCGACAATTTGCTGCCAGTTATTGATGCTGCGCAGCCGCTGTGCACGTTTATCTTCGAGGACAAACTGCACAACGCTATCCGCAACCGGGGCAAGGCGATTTTCTTCATCGGGCTGGAGCAAGCGAATATGCGCTTGGGTACCGAGCGTGCGGTCAATCACATTGGCTTGTAGGCCTTGGATCAGAGCACTGACGAAAACGATGACCGCGACGCCAACAGCGACGCCAACCGTTATCATTAAGGTTTGCATGCGCCCTTCACGAAGAAAGGCAATCGCGATCACCCATTCGGTCCACAGTCGCTTCATGGTTGCAGTTGCATCCGAACTCGTTGACCAACTTCAAGCTCGCTTGGCAGCTTGGTAATCACATGATCACCCGACGCAAGCCCGCTTACTACTTCTGTCATGGTCAAACCACGCAACCCAAGCTGCACGGTGCGCAACTCAAGCGATTGATCTTGCACAACCCAGACCTGTGTTTGTGCTCCAGAGTTTTGTAACAACGCTTCGTTTGGCACTACGAGTGTCGCTTCGCGCTTTGCTGTTTCAATATTAACCGACACCGTCATGTCTTGACGTAGCAAATCGCTGGACTCGGCTACTTGCAAACGAACCTCAATTGTTCCGCGTTCAGGATCAATTGCGGGTGCGATAAACGTTACGACTGCAGGGAATGGCTGCTCCGGATAAGCATCGGCGATAATCTTAGCGTCCTGCTGCAATGCCAGCAGCGCTAAATTACGCTCATCAAGTTGTGCTCGAACCTCCAGCACACCATCGAGGGCAACAGTGAAGAGCGTTTGTCCGGGTTGAGCAATATCACCAGTTTCGATATGACGGGTTAAGATAGTACCGGCGGCTGAAGCGCGAAGTGTCGCTTTCTCGCGTTGCGCTTGTAATGCCGCCAGCTCTGCTTGTAAGCGTTGTTCTTCCGTGCCCCCAATCGCGAGTGCAGAAACTTGTAATTGGGCGTTGCTAAGATTTACGCGGGCTAGGCGTTCAAGGCGTTGAGCTTGCTCATAGGCTTCTTCAGCAAGCAATGCAACTTGCCAGAGTTCATAGCGGCGTTTGGTCTCGCGTTCTGCTTGGGTCAGCTCAATGGAGGCGCGCTCTAGCTCTGCCGCCGCTTGCGGACGCAGTCGGCTGTTTAATTCACTCAGTGCTGTTTGAATTTGCCGAAGCTGAGCATCAAGCGTCTCGGCACGTAACTCAAGTAGGACATCGCCGGCTTGAATACGGTCACCCTCAGCAACGTGACGCGCGACGACCATACCGGCGACTTCAGTGCCAACGTGTAAGCGCGCCTCGTTCATTACCCGGCCAGCGGCAACAACAGTTTGCACTAATGGTGCGCGTTGCACGGTATAAACTTGAACCACCGGGCCTTGCCATGTTTGCCAGGCAAAATAACCGACGACGAACACGAGGCTCGCAAGCAACACAAACTTCAATTTAAACATAGCGCGCACCGACAATTCCCTCGCTAAAGACGCTCTGCATTATAGGCACAGGATCTCAAGCGCGGCTAGGTCGGTGCCACGTCATAAATGTCGCGGCTTAAGCCCCCTGCTCCCGCAAGTAATCCTCGTAAGTTCCAGAGAAATTACGCATACCGTGCCCGGTTAGTTCAATAATTCGTGTAGCGATGGACGATACGAATTCACGATCGTGACTGACGAATAAAAGAGTCCCGTCATAGTTCTCAAGCGCCAAATTCAAGGCTTCAATCGATTCCATATCAAGGTGGTTCGTGGGTTCGTCCATGATTAAAACATTCGGACGCTGCATCATCAGTTTACCAAAAATCATGCGTCCCTTTTCACCACCCGACAAAATGGTCACTGGCTTTTTAATGTCGTCCTGCGAGAACAACATACGCCCCAGCACACCACGAATCGCCTGCTCGTCATGGTGTGGTTGCTTCCACTGACTCATCCATTCAAAAACCGTGATTTTCTCTTTGAACCAATCTGAATGGTCCTGTGCGTAATAGCCAATATTGACGTTCTCAGACCATTTAATCAGGCCGCTATCGGCTTTGTATTGACCCATTAAACACTTCAGCAAAGTAGTTTTACCGATGCCGTTGGCACCGAGAATCGCAACCTTCTCACCAACTTCTATCATCGCATTAATGTCATTTAGGATCTGGACGTCATCAAATGACTTCGACACGCCTTCAAGCTCGAGCGCCAAACGATACAGTTTCTTTTCTTGTTCAAAACGAATGTAGGGGCTCACGCGGCTCGAAGCTTTCACTTCCGCCAATTGAATTTTGTCGATTTGTTTCGCTCGCGAAGTTGCTTGTTTTGCTTTCGACGCATTGGCCGAGAATCGACTCACAAACTGCTGTAGTTCAGCAATTTTTTCTTTCTTCTTGGCGTTTTCATTAAGCAATTGCTCACGCGCTTGGGTCGCGGCGAACATGTACTGCTCATAGTTCCCTGGATACACACGTAACTCGCCGTAGTCGATATCGGCCATATGAGTGCAGACACTATTCAAGAAGTGGCGATCGTGCGAAATGATAATCATGGTCGCTTGACGCTGGTTGAGCACGTCCTCTAACCAACGAATGGTATTAATGTCCAAGTTGTTGGTTGGTTCGTCGAGCAACATGATATCCGGCTCAGAGAAAAGCACCTGGGCTAACAACACCCGCAGCTTCAGGCCCGGCGCAATTTCACTCATTAAACCGTAATGCTGCTCAAGGGGAATGCCGACGCCAATCAAGAGCTCGCCAGCGCGCGATTCGGCGGTGTAACCATCCATTTCAGCAAAGGCAACTTCTAAATCAGCGACGCGCATACCGTCGTCTTCGCTCATATCCGGCAAGCTGTAGATGCGATCCCGTTCGGCTTTCACCTGCCACAGCTCTTCATGGCCCATGATCACCGTATCAATGACGCTGAACTGCTCATAAGCAAACTGGTCTTGGCGTAATTTACCCACCCGCATGTTCGGTTCAATCGACACATTACCGGCGGATGGCTCCTGCTCACCGCTAAGGATGCGCATAAAGGTTGACTTGCCGCAGCCATTCGCGCCAATCAAGCCATAGCGATTACCTTCGCCAAATTTAACAGAGATATTTTCAAACAGAGGTTTAGCACCAAATTGCATGGTGACATTTGCAGCAGAAATCACGATTACACACCCGAACAAAAAATAGGCGCGTAATCTACGTGTTTTGGCGGCAAATTACAAAGAATATCGGCCTTAAGTGAGTAAACGCGCGCGAAAACGTCGGCCTTTTAACTTGTCATTAGTGAGAACCGCTAGTGCCTGCTTTGCAGCGTTGCGACGCACAGCCACATAGCTCACCTGACTTTGCACGTTGATTTTACCCACCTTCTCAAAATCAATTCGGTTATCTTTAGTCAAGGCACCGACAATATCGCCCGGGCGGAGCTTGTCTTTTTTACCACCGAGAATTTGAATGGTCGCCATTTCAGCGGCCTGCGGCTGCGCGGGCTGGCCTGAACTTACCGGTAACGCCTGTAACGCCACATGCTGTTTCAGCGTGTCCTGCAATAGACTGAATTTATAAGCGTCGGCATCGGTAACGAGTGTAATCGCCAGCCCCTTGTCACCGGCGCGACCTGTCCGGCCGATGCGATGAATATGGGTATCTGCGTCATGCGCAAGGTTGACGTTGATCACTAAATCAAGGGCTTTAATATCGAGGCCACGCGCTGCCACATCGGTTGCCACCAGAATTCGGACACTCTGGTTGTTAAACAGCATTAAGGTTTGCTCGCGATCCTTTTGCTCTAAGTCCCCATGCAGCGCCATTACGCTAAACTGATTGTTACGTAAGACGCTGTAAAGCTCATGGGTGTCACGCTTGGTGTTGCAAAAAAGAATCGCATTTTTCGGTTGGCGTTCAAGCAGCAATTGCATGATGGCATCTTCCCGCTGCTTGCTGCTCACCTGATAAAACACTTGCTCAATCGTGTCGTCGACGCGCACTTCGGCAACTACAATATGCTCAGGCGACTGCATGAGTTTCTTCGCCAATGACGCGATTTCAGCAGGAAAGGTTGCACTAAACATGAGGTTTTGCCGCGTTGCCGGAATGGCCGCAACAATTTTATCGAGCTCGTCTTGAAAGCCCATATCCAACATCCGGTCGGCTTCGTCGAGGACTAAGGTATGGACTCGTGTTAAGTCAAGCCGCTCTTGGTTCAAGTGGTCAAGCACTCGGCCCGGTGTTCCAACAATAATATGAGCGCCATGTTGCAACGACAGCGCTTGCGCGCGCGCTGGAACCCCACCGCAAAGAGTTAGCACTTTTAAGTTCGCTTGGCTACGCGCCAAACGACGAATCTCTTCTGCAACCTGCTCCGCCAGTTCCCGCGTTGGGCACATGACAACGCCTTGAATGTAGTAAGCAGCAACATCGACTTTTGCCAACAGACCGAGTGCAAACGCAGCGGTTTTACCCGAGCCGGTTTGCGCCTGAGCCAATACATCTCGACCCGCCAGAATCAATGGCAAACTTTGCGCCTGAACCGGCGTCATTTGCGTGTACTCAAGGGTGTCTAAAGTCGCCAATTGTTCTGGAGAGAACGGCAGAGATGAGAAAAGTAATGATGAATCTGTCACGTGCTTGCGCCTTTGTTCGTGCAGGCACAGGGCCCGGAGCTAAAAAAGCAATTATACCTGATTGCGGCGCATCACGCTGAAAAAGTATGCAGCTTCAAATCGATTCATTGCTTTCTACTTTAATAGCCCACCGGTAAATGACCAGTCTTCACATAAATAATCGTTTCTTCTTCAACAAACGGAGTGTGTTGACTTAAGTGCGGGCTGCGCAACCAAGTCCCCGTTGGGTAACGGCCATGTTCGTCGATAAACTCACCACTCAGTACCAAAATCTCTTCACCACCGAAATGGCGATGCGGCTTAAACACTTCGCCTACGGGCCATTTTACTAACGCACAGTGCTCGGTTTCAAAACTGTGCAATGGCATGACTTGCAAGCCCCCCTGTCCCGGCAACCAAGCAGTTTGCTTGGTGTTCACCCGCACCGTGTCGAAGTCATCCTCGGCAAACTGGTGCAGCTTCACAAATAAAGTACAGCCTTCACGACTGAAAGGGGCATGCTTTGAGCCGGGCGGATTACGGATATATGTTCCTGCGGGGTAATCGCCATTCTCATCAGAAAAAATACCTTCAAGCACAAAGATTTCTTCACCGAGCGGATGCTCGTGCGTCTTAAAAGCAGCGCCAGCTGCATAGCGCACAATACTTGTTGCGCGGCCACGCTCCGCTTCCTCGCGCTCTAAGAGCTTGCGCTCAACGCCGTTCGCAGGACTTGGCTGCCATGCTTCTTCGGCACTACGCACAACGACTTTCTGGGAGAAATCCATATTTAACATATCGACACCTTAACCGCTCAACTGCTTGTAAGAAGGCACTTAAATAAATCCGTGCTGCTAATTTTGATCAATCGTTTCAAGGCAAGCAGCCAAATGTTTTAACCAGAACTCCGGTGGGTGTGCCATGGTGCTGCGGCCCACGCTAATTTCGCACACCGAATAACTCGGGTCACTGTTGCGAGGTTTCGGCAACACCAGAATACCGTGGTTATTTAAATATCGCTCGGTGGCGGCCATCACTGCTGCGTGATTGTGCGTGATATGCAGATGAAACATTGCACCTTGGGGCTGCTCGGGGTTGACCCTAACACTTGGAATTGTCGCCAACAGCGGGCCAAGCGATTGGGCGTAATACACCGCGTCATCAATCGCCGCAAGATTGTCTTCAAGCCCTTGCTCAGCAGCGAGTAGATATGGGTAAAAGGAAATCAAATTGCCGCCGGCGCGGCGATTCCAAATTCGAGCGTGGTCGATAAAGTCTTCTTCACCAGCTAGAATCGCGCCAGCGATGCCACCTAAGTCTTTGTACAAACTGACATACACGGAATCCGCCAAGGCACAAATGCCTGCCAATGAGCGTTGATAATACGCCGGACATTGCCACAGCCGCGCTCCATCAAAATGCACGGCAATGTCATGCGCTCGCGCCCATTGCACCTGCGCTTGAAGCTCTTCCCAACTCGGCAACTGTCCGCCTATCTCACGCATCGGCAATTCCAGCAGTACCGCTGCAAGCTGCGGGGACTGCAGTGTCTGGAGGTCTGCAAGACGTACAACTTGATCTGGATTGCCGGTCAACACTACGCGCAAACCCCAGAGTTTTTGTACGCCGTCTTGCTCATGCAGAACTAAGTGCGAGGTTGGGTGCATCGCAACAGCAGTTTTGCCTTTTCGTTCACTGTGGATTTTCAGTGCCATTGGCTGAGCCAATGTGCCACTGGCCAAAAATAATGCGGCAGGCTTTCCAAGTCGCTGCGCCATTTTCTTTTCAAAATTCTCAATTAGCTCTCCGCGGCCATACACATCAGCAGCCGGAACGGACTGGGCGCGTTGAGCGAGTTGACTCAACGTCTCCGCCAGTGATGTCTCTGGATGCCTTAGGATAGAAGCTTTGATTCGTTTACTCACGAGTTACAAAATACCTGGGTTCAGCTGCCAAATCGAAAAGTTGAGCACTGCCGCAAAACTCACCCATGCAAGGTAGGGAATAAGCATCACAGCAGCAATGCGGTTTAGTCGCCAAAAGTGAATGATGGTCAGCACGATAGCGCACCACAAGAATAATATCTCGATGAAACTCACCGCACCAAAGTACCACGCAAAGAATAGCCAGCTCCAGAGCATATTTAGCGCCAGCTGCGTGAAGTTGGCCAAATGCGCTCGCTTGCTCACAGCAGAAAAACCATACTCTCGCCAAATCAGCCAGCTGGCAATCGCCATCATCGTATAAAGCGTGGTCCACACCGGTCCAAACAACCATCCCGGCGGAGCCCAAGTCGGCACAGTTAATTCAGCATAAAAGTTCGGTGCGTTCAGTGATCCTAAACTACCAACGGCAGCGACAATGAAAAGTAACGCCAGCCATGCGAGAAGGCCGATTGCTTGTTGAGAGATGGTTTTATTGACGGTCATTGCAAGCTCCTTGTTAGCGCTTGTATTGAGTCCGACGGAGATTCTAAAGGTTTCATGGCAGCCTAGTTTTTTAAAGTTCATTCGTCCTGTGTACGAATAAAACCAACAGTTAGATGAGTCACTCAACCTGAATACTCACCTTTCACATAAAACCAAACGCCATTCTCGCGGACAAAATCCGATTTTTCTTCCAACATACCCAGCTCACCGCCAGCACGATAGAACGCACGGAAATGGACAAAGCCAATATCATCACGCTGCCAAGTATCGAGCACTTCAAGCTTGACCCACTCTGGATTATCACTCAGGTCTAGCGTCGGCCGTGTACTCGGATGCCACGTTGCTAATAAATAATCGGTGAGGCCCAATGCAAAAGCGCTAAAACGAGAGCGCATCAACTGCTCCGGCGTTGTTGCCAATTGTCCTTCATGAAAACGGCCACAGCAGGCATTATAGTGATGCGGAAGCCCACATGGACATGAATTAGCACCCATAATGATAATCGTCTTTACTGTAACGCTCATCCCAAGGGTTCATGCTTGCTCCTCATATTATGCATTCCAATTAAGCACGATATCGCGAAGGTCGTCTAGAACTATAATTAGTTCACTCTTAGTCAGTTTTGAATCCATGCTAACACCTTCAATTTATCCTATTTTAAATGTTCTTTTTCGTTAGAATACACGTACACAAGCCCATCGACTCGGAATGAATTGGAAGCACTTATGTTTAAGCGAATGACCCTCATGTTGATCGCAACGGCCATCGTATTTGGTTTGATTTTTGGTTACAAGGCAGTTGGTAACCACTTTATGAATGAGTTCTTTGACAATATGCCAACACCACCAGCGACAATTACCGCAAGTGAAGCGGTTCGTGACCGTTGGGTTGACTCTATTCCTACCATTGGTAACTTCCGGCCTGTCAACGGAGCAATGATTCCTGCGCAAATCGACGGCGAAATTAAGTCGATTCGCTTTAACAATGGTGACATCGTTGAGCGAGGACAAGTGTTATTTATTCTCGATGACCGAGTGGAACAAGCTGAACGCGAACGGTTGGCAGCTGCTCTTGCGATTGCGGAAACCGAAGCTGCGCGCTTAGAACCCTTGTTTGCTCGGCAAGAAGTATCCGAGTCAGAGCTCCGTCGTCAGCAGAGCCAAGTCGCACAAGCACGCGCCGCGTTAGCAATGCAAGAAGCCATGATCGAACGGAAAACGATTCGCGCCCCTTTTTCTGGAGTAGCGGGATTACGCCTCGTCAATTTGGGCCAATATGTGACACCAGGTACAGAGCTTGTCAGCATTCAGTCATTCGACCCGATTTATCTAAACTTCACGCTGCCAGAGCGATTTTTAAGTGAAATCGCTCGCGGCCAAACAATCTACGCAGAAGTCGACGCCTATCCGAGTGAGCGCTTCAGTGGCGAAATCCGCGCCATCGAGCCATCAGTGCGAGAGTCGACACGGACCATTCAAATCCAAGCTCAATTCGACAATCCAGAACAACAATTACGTTCTGGAATGTTCGCTCGAGTTCGCATTGACAGTGAAGAAGCTCGCGATGTGCTGATGATTCCGCGTACAGCGATTCAATTTAACCCCTTTGGCAATATCGTTTTTATTATTGAAGAAGACGGTGACGAATTAATTGTCCAACAGCGCCTTGTTCGCACCGGTCAATCGCGCGGTGACATGGTTGAGATTACCGAAGGACTAGAGGAAGGTGACCGGGTCGCATCATCAGGACTGCTTAAGTTGCGCAATGGTGCTGTCGTAAAAATTAACGACGACCCTGAACTGCAACCCTCAACGAGTACCAACCCACGACCGGCAAATCGATAAGCGAGATTGGTGATGAAGTTTACTGATATTTTTATTCGCAAGCCGGTTTTAGCGACCGTCATTAGCCTGCTCATTTTATTGATCGGTCTGCGCGCTGCGCTTGATTTAAACGTTCGTCAATTCCCCGAGATTCGCAATGCGGCGGTGACGGTCACAACCCAGTACATCGGTGCGGATGCCGACTTAGTTCAAGGGTTCATTACGACGCCGCTGGAACGTGAAATTGCTGCTGCCGAAGGCATTGACTACATTGTGTCCAGCTCAACGGCCGGGATGAGTACGATTCAAGCCTTTCTCCGCCTTGACTACGACCCCAATGATGCCCTTACGCAAATCGCGGCAGAAGTGAATAAAATGCGCTCAGACCTGCCGGAGGACGCGCTCGACCCAGTCGTTCAACTTTCCGTCGGTCAAGACGTGGCTGCAATGTACTTATCCTTTTACAGTGACATTCTCGACGCGAACCAAATTACCGACTATTTAGTTCGTGTTATCGAACCGCAGCTGTCTACCATTGCTGGTGTTCAGCGCGCTGAAATTCTCGGTGCACAAACTTTCGCCATGCGGATTTGGCTCGATTCACAGCGGATGGCCGCGCGTGACATCACCGGTTCAGACGTCATCCGTGCACTGCAAGCCAATAACGTGCTGTCGACGCTCGGCCGCACCAAGGGCAGTATGGTTGCAATCGATCTCGTTGCCGATACTGATTTACGTAGTATCGACGCATTTCGCGATCTGATTGTCCGTGCCGATAATGGTTCCGTGGTTCGAATTGGGGATATCGCCGATGTTGAACTCGGCTCTGAAAATTATGAGGCTTCGGCACTGTATAATGGTGAACAAGCGACCTTTATCGGCGTTGAAATAGCCCCAGACGCCAATGCTCTCGACGTCATTGCGGCCGTTCGTGAAGTTTGGTTTCGCGATATTATTCCGCAATTGCCACAGGGTCTCGACGCTAGTATTTCCTATGATTCAACGGAGTATATCGAAAACGCCATCGATGAAGTCATGGTGACCATTCTCCTTGCTTTAGTTATCGTACTTGCGGTTATCTATGCGTTTTTGGGTTCACTTCGGTCCGTTATTATTCCAGCCGTCGCGGTTCCACTTTCGTTAATCGGAACCTTCATGGCCATGCTCGCACTTGGCTTCTCGATTAACTTACTGACCTTGTTAGCCATGGTTTTAGCCATTGGTATCGTCGTCGACGACGCGATTATCATGCTCGAAAACATTCAGCGACACATCGAGAATGGGATGTCACGGATGGACGCGTCAATGTTAGGCGCGCGTCAGCTCACGGGTCCGGTGATTGTCATGTCCACCACACTTGTTGCTGTCTTTGTGCCCATCGGGTTTATTGGCGGCTTAACCGGTACACTGTTCGTTGAGTTTGCCTTTACCTTAGCGAGCACCGTTATCCTCTCCGGCGTTGTCGCCTTGACCCTCAGTCCGATGATGTGTTCACGCATGCTGCGCTCACGCGATCAAGGTAAACGCCCTCGTTTCGAGCAATGGCTGGATATTCGCTTTAATCGTCTGAAGGACAGCTATCAACGCAAACTCCACAGTGCCCTTGAAACCAAAGCGGTACTCGTCGTGTTTGGTTTAATTATCCTTGTTTCCTGTTATTTTTTGTTCGTCACCAGTAATTCAGAACTTGAGCCACAGGAAGACCTAGGTTTTGTCTTTGCCATTAGTCAGGCAGACAGCTACGCCACGCTCGATTATATTGAACAGAACAGCGCTCAGTTCGCAAAACTTGAACGCGATGTCGATGAAATTGACATGGCGTTCGTGATTAACGGCATGCTCGGTCCCGGCAGCGCCGGTACTGGCCTCGGTTTAGCACCCTGGTCTCAGCGCCAGCGGACAACACAACAAGTGCTAGAGCAAGACATTCAACCCTTCATTGAGAATATTCCTGGACTGCGGGTCTTTGCCCTGATCCCACCGTCGTTACCAAGTCCGGGCGGTGGCCTGCCCGTTGAATTTGTCATCAGTTCGACACAACCACTTGGGAACCTGCAAGACATCGCCAACGAAATCATGAGTGAAGCAATGGAGTCGGGCCGGTTTATTATGCTCGATAACGATTTGCGCATTGATCGTCCGCGACAAACAGTAAAAATCGACCGCGAAAAAGCCGCTTTAATGGGTGTCGATATGAACCAGATATCGAGCGATCTAGCAGCGATGTTAGCGGGGCCCTTTATTGGCCGCTTCGCACTCGAAAACCGTTCGTATCGTGTTATTCCACAGGTTCAACGGAGTGAGCGGCTCACTGCAGACCAACTCTCACATTTTTACACGCGGAATCGCGACGGAGAGCTCGTCCCCATGTCGGCGTTAGTCGATTTACAGGAATCTGTTCAGCCGCAGCAGCTAAGTCGCTTTCAACAGCTTAATGCCGTGACCATCAGTGGTATTCCGCGCCCCGGGGTCTCATTGGGTGAAGCGCTCTCGATACTCGACAATATTGCTGCACAACGCTTGCCTGCAGGCGTGGTGATTGATTATGCGGGGCAATCACGTCAGTTCAAAAATGAAGGCCAACAGTTGTTAGTCACCTTCTTTTTTGCGCTCGTGATTATTTTCCTCGTCCTCGCCGCACAATTTGAGAGCTTCCGTGACTCTATTATCGTGCTCGTTACCGTACCCATGAGTATTTGCGGTGCTTTGATCTTTGTCAGTTTAGGCATCACGTCGCTAAATATTTATACGCAAGTCGGCTTAGTTACCCTCATCGGTCTGATTGCCAAGCATGGTATTCTAATCGTCGAATTTGCCAACAAGTTACAGGAAGAAGGTCGCAACAAGCGCGACGCCATTGAGGAAGCTGCGGCAATCCGCTTGCGGCCGATATTAATGACCACCGCAGCGACTGTTTTAGCCACGCTACCACTACTACTCGCCAGTGGCCCTGGCGGCGCGTCTCGCTTTGCCATGGGGTTAATTATTGCCACCGGCATGACCATCGGTACCTTATTTACCTTGTACGTGCTGCCGGCGGTCTATTTATATGTGGCTAAAGATCGTCAAGCTAGTGCCTAGCGGCTTAACCGCGCATGCCGCCCACGCATGATGTTCGAGCGAGCTTGCCACGACTCAATGACCAAACGCTGGTTATTGCCGTCATAAGTAAACGTGCTTTGCCGTGTCACCAACTCAGGTGGCACGGCAATTAGATTGCGAACCGTTTCATCAGCGAAGTTGTAGAAAACGAGCATGTCTTCTGAATCACTCAACTGGTAGAAGTAAATTCCGTGGTCCGTCACCACCCATGAGTACCGAGTTCCAAACTCGTCGTTAGGAATCACTTGGACAGCTTCCTCACCTTCACGTAACCGCCATAAGCCGCGATTAGTTCCACGCGTAAAGTAGATATCGCCGGACGGTAATGATTGCGCAAAAATACCGCCTTGGGTCGTGAGCGCTCGCAGCTCTCGCGTATTGAGGTCCAGTACGTGCAAATTCCCCCCTTCTCGCACAATCAGTGCCGATCCGTCATGCCACCACGTGGGACGCCCGAGAACGCGCTCAAATTCATAGAGCCGTTCGACACGGCCAGTCGCAACCGTAAGCAAGCTTAAAACATCCGTTTGTTCGCTGGGATAACGTGCCACGAACGCAATATGACGCCCATCATGGGACCAACGCGGGAAACGCACCATGTTATTGATTGCAGTCAACTTTCTCGGGTTCATTAAATTTTCGTCGGCTATCCACAACTCATAAGCACCCGAGCGGTTACTCACGAATGCGAATTGATCGGTCGCAGCATTAAAGTGAGGATCCCGATGCTGAAAGTTTGACGCGGTTAGCGGGAATACCGTACTCGGCAAGTCTGGGGTAAGTTGGAAGTAAGACAGTTGCACTTGCGAGTCGATGGTATGGAAATAAATCGAGCCGTCATTACTTATCTGCGATGGGCTACCAAAATTTTCGAATGGCAATTTTTGCCGTTGACCGGACTCGATATTGACCAAATAACCGATGCGCTCGCTACTGACGGTCGTTGCCATCACAACATGCTGACCGTCCGGATGCCATGAAATACCAATAATATCGACTTGGTCGTCCGTTAACCGAACTTCTTCATCGGTGGTTAAATCACGAATGTATAAGTCTTCCGAAAAACGATGCGCTCGCCGGGTTAAAGCCATATAACGACCATCCGGTGAAATACTCACATCGCGCACTGAAAATTCACAATTCTGCACACAGGGCAATAGTTCAACTCTTGCAGCACCACCATCCCACGTCATCCGGTACAAGTTACTGTTATCACTGGTCAGCCCGCTAAAATAGAACTCGTCGTTCAACGGGTGTGCTGTAATGTAGCTGGTTCCTGAACGGCGACAGCCCGCTAAGCGTTGTTCTTCTCGTGTAATCACATCGACCGCATAAAAAGCGCAACGGCCACTGCCCTGTTCTTCACGAGGAAATACGACATATCGCCCAGTGCGGTTCCACACAGGCCTAGTTTCACGATGCGGTGAAAAAGTTAATTGATACTTTTCATTGGGATTGCGCAAGTCGTGCACATAGAGATTGCTATCACCACTGAAAGGGCGCATGGCATACACTAATTGTTGGCCGTCCGGGGAAATGGACGCGAATTGCGCGCGGCCAACACCAGTCGTCACAATTTCAACCGATGCAAAATCATCGTTCTCATTGTCACCTGCTACTTTTGGCTGTATCCCAAAACCAATCGCGATCAAAATAATAACAAATGCAACAGGGGCCAACACAAACTTCAAGAGTCTATTTCTAATTTGGCCACTGGCGGGAGTGGACACAAGACTGAGTGACGTCGCTGGCTCAACATTTAGCGCAATCGGTTCCGCGGCCAGTCGATAACCACGCTTACGAACAGTTTGAATACAATCACACAAACCGAGCTTTTCAAAGCTTGAGCGCAATTGCCAAATCACGTTGGTTAATGCTTTCTCACCCACATAAGCATTCCCATCCCAGATGTGTTCAATCAGCTCCTCGCGAGTAACAAGGCGAGGATGAGCCTCAATGAGATAGCACAAGACTTCGATTGGGCGCTTTTGTAAGGCAACGCACTCGCCTTCCGTCGCACAAATCTCGAGTTGTAACGGATCGACGACAACGTCAGCAATTTGATATTGCTGTAAGTTGGAACTAGATTCCGAATCGTCTATTCGAGTCATTGAGCTACGTCGCGGCAGAATACAAAAGTCGTGAAACTATACTACTCAAATTACAGATTAATGAATAGTCTAGAAAAAGCCCCCTTTCGGGGGCAACTACATGTACTCACGAGCGCTCAGATTAGAAGCGATACTGGTACGATAGCGTGTAGGTTCTGCCAATCACGTTATAACCATTATTGCGCAAAAAGAACGGCACACTGTTACGACTCGGGTGTCCTGGTGCAAACTCCGGCGGCATTTCGTCGAACAAGTTGTTGATACCGGCAGTTAAGCGATGACTGCTGTTAAAGCGATAGCTGGTATTCACATTCACGCGATTGAAAGTTCCGAGCTTACTAGATACAGGTGTAAGTTCTCCGTCAATATTCCACGAATGAACACCTTCACCAGTGCCTAAATAGTAATAAGCGATGTTCGACGTCCACTTACCCATCCGCCAGCGCAACGAAATATCGCCTTTCCATTTCTGCAGATAGTTCTCTTCCGTTTCTTCAATACGACGGCTATCTTCAAATGCCTGATATTGTTTTTTCAACGTCCGAGAGACTCGAGTCCGTAAGCGAAAATCGCCGTATGACTCGGTGTTCCAGGTGTAGCTGAGATCAGCATCAATCCCCCGCGAAGCTTCATAGGCACTATTGATTGTGCCACGACGCACACAGAACACGTCAGCATAATCCTGATCGGCCGGTTGCTGCATGATGTAACCAAGGTTCGTTAGCTCGTTACAGTTGCTCGCCACATTCGTTCGATCATAGTATGGATCAGCAAGAATTCGGCTCACGCTCTCGGTATAAACCGCGCCACGCAATGAGATATGCCAAAAATCAATCATTCCATTAAAGTTGTCACCAACTTGAAACACCGTACCTAAGTTAAAGAACTTCCCGCGCTCTTCGCGCAGATCGGTGTTCCCTGCTGAAATCGATTCAAAACGATCCGGTTCAGCTGGATGGTTCGGGTCGACATGAAAAGTAGTACTGCTGAATGAGCGACTGAGACCAGCATACAAACGGTGCATGTCCGGCGCACGGAAACTACGACCGGCATTACCACGGAATAATAAGCTGTCATTCGGGCGATAAATCAGACCCAACTGCGGCGTAAATGCACCGTTCACCGCTGATTCATCGTCATAATAGTCATAGCGCGTCGCAATGCTCGCATCAAGATATTGGCCGCTTACGCTGGCTACAATCGGAATAGCAAGCTCACCAGCTACAGCATAGCGTTTGCGCGCGCCTTGCCCTTGTGTACCACCCTGACCAAGCAGGTTGCCGCTCAACGTATTGTCATCTTTAACGTCAGAGTACCATTCCCGGTTCCACTCGCCTGACAATGCAAACTGAACAGGGCCTGTACTGAGGTCAAACAAATCACCACTGAGTACCGCTAGGAATTGGTTCAAACCGGAGTCAGCATCTGTGAGCGTTTCGGCATACAAGCGCTCAACTTGCTCAGGCGTCATGAGGTCCATTGGGTACCACTTGTCTGGATTGGCCGAGTCTGCTGGGTCAAAACTCACCACATTCAGTAACTCGTCCGCTAACATTTGGTTGCGCCCGCGGCGGAAGAAAGTTGCTTTACCATACGACCACGTGAAGTCGAATTCATACTGACCGATACTGCGACCAAAGCTTAACGACTGGGTAAAGTTTTGCTGTTCACCGGTGTAATTCCGTAATTGCCCATAATCGACCAGTCGGCGACGTAAGCGGAATTCAACTGCGTCTTCAAAATCTGAAGAGTCATAGCTGTAATTACCTGGATTATTGCGATCCATAAAAATGTCTGGGCTGATCCCTTTCTCAGAGTTGGCTCGCGTCGAGGTGCGATCCGAAGCTTGCACTAACCAGTTAATGTCCCAGCCTGAGTTCAACTCCGCATGATGGTTCATGACGATATTGAATTCTTTTTTACCGGTCGCTAAACCCGGGGTGGTCAAGGTGTCAAACCGACATTGGGTGCTGCTGACCGAGCGGTCATACCACAGGGCAAATTCGCCAAGCACGTCATAACATTCTTGTTCCGTTGGGCGAACATCAACAGCGCTATGATAAAAGCGCTGACGATCTTGGAAACGCAATGATGTACTGCTACCGATATTGTTGCCATCAACACCCCAACGATTGGTAAAGTCACGGTCGCCCTGGCGGAGCAGTTGGTCAAATGCAAAGTCTAAGACAAATAGCGTTTGTCCGAGGTTTGAGTTAATGCCGGTCGTGAAGGATGCTCGTTGACGATCTCGCCCGCCTTCATGGGTTTTTTCGCCGCGTAAATTCAGTGCGCTGCCTTCAAATCGACGCTTCAAGATGATATTCACCACCCCGCCTACTGCGTCGGAGCCATAAATTGCGGACGCCCCACCGCTGAGTATTTCAATTCGCTCGATTGCACTGCTCGGAAATGTAGAAATATCGACAAACGTTGTTGAACCACCGGTCGCCGTTGGGTACTGTGGAATCCGCTTGCCGTTGACTAAAACCAAGGTACGGTTAGCACCCATCCCACGTAAGTTGATCGTATGGGCACCTTGGGTCCAACTTGTTTCGTTACCTTCGATGGTTCGCCCGGCGTTACCGACCGACGCTTGCAGTAAGTCTTCAATCGATGTGTAACCGCTGTTAGCCAAGTCTTCCGCGGTAATTACCGTTACGGGTGCAACACCCTCCATATCCGTTCGACGAATTCGAGAGCCGGTCACTTCAATGCGTTCGACTGTTTCTTCGGCCTGCGCTGGGTTCTGTTCAGAGTCAACTTCTTGCGCTGCTGCGGTATGAAGCGTACTCACTGCCAAAACCATAGATATTGCGCTGGCAACTAACGTTGGTTTGTTCATGATTTTCCACCTTGTTTTTCTTTGTTTTTATTTCTTGATGCTGTCAGTCGCTAAATACGACGAGCTTCGCAGTCGCTGTTCAAACGTTTGCACATTACCGAACCAAGCGTTTAATCATGCCTGCCCTTACAACTTGACAGAGCTCATTTGCAAATCAATTATGCCAAGCTCTGTTCGTCATCTTGTTATTATCTTTTTAATCTCTTTCGTCTTTAAATTACTGATTTTTATTGGGATTCAATCCAACTCGGAATTGGCATTCGTGTTCCTTCTAAGGTGCCTGTTGTGAATTTTCCGTCCTCCCAGAACAAGATTTCTCCGTTTTGGCCACGCTTCATGTCGGAATCGACATTAATTACTCGTCCGTCCCAATGCTGAAACACGCCCGGAAAGCTCGTATGGCCGACAACAATATGCTCAACGTCTAACGACTCAAGTAAGTGGTCGATTTGTTCTGAGGTAATTGGATCGCGATCACGAAAATAGCCGCGATACCACAGCGGGCCCATGCTGCCATAAATAAAATCGAGAACTGGTGTTTCCATCAAAACGCGCCTAGGCACGCCTAGCGAGGCACGATAATGCTCGTTAATTTCAGCAATGCTTAAACCAAGCTCTTCATAGTCCGGATGAAGGCCGCCGTGCATGAACAAGATGTTATTCACTTTGACAATAACCGGTCGTGAATGCAGCCAAGCGCCTAGTACTGTGTCGGTGCCATAGAGCTCAGGAAAGCGCTTCTCAAGGCGGTCAGCAACATGGTGATATTTATCATTGAGGTAACGTAAGTCGTCGTAAAGCACCATAGTTTCATGGTTACCGAGCAACATATGAACGCGCCCACCGGCAGCTTGAGCCTGCTTATCCAACTGATATAACAACCACAGTGCTTCTGTTTGTTGTGGGCCGCGGTCAAAAACATCACCCGCAATCACTAAATGCCCATCACCAAAGTTCCAATCCCACGTGTCAGTAATTAAATGATTAGCTTGTAAAAGGCCCAGTAGAATTTCGAATTGGCCGTGGATATCAGAGAGTGCCGCCACTTTGTTGGCGCTAAAGCGCACTTGTGGCAACACCTCTGCCGGCGGACCAGCGTTGATTGGCTTGCGGTAACCACATTCAACCGGAATTAACTCCGACACAGGTTGACGACGCTCGATAACTTGATCAGCACAAACCCAGTAAAGGTCAAGAAGGGTGTAATTGTCCCGATAAAATGCATAAGGCCCATCATCTGAAGCCTTCATTTCAGCGGTTGCAGGTGTATTTAAATTAGTTCGCCAGTGGTCTTTAACTTCCGTTGCATCAGGTTGCGTGCAACCAGCAATAAAACTAGATAGTCCGACAACGAGAAACGTCCATTTCAATTTTTTCATGTGTTCTCTCTACCCCATTTAATCTTGGAGTCGAGGATGGCAAGGAATCAATCAAAGGCAAAGTATGAGAGTGTCTGATTAATATCTTTTCAATATCTTTTTACATTATCTAACTGTTTATAAATGATTATTTAAATAATAAACGACGATATAGCCCAGTCGCTTCGAATATAAATTTGAAATAACTAGGCTTTTTTTCATCAACGATTTATAAAGCCCGCACAGCCTGCGCGACCTTTTCGTGATGACGGTTCAAACCTTCGTGGCGATGGACTAATTCGCCTTCTGCGTTGAGCACACCAATCACGTTACTGTGGTCGTAACCGCCGTTGGGGTTTTGTCGATAGCGAATGCCCATTAACGCGGCCCAAGTGCGAATATCACTCGCGCTGCCCATTACAAAATGCCAACCGTCATTGTTTGCGCGCTGTTGCTCGGCAAACTCAGCTAATCGCTCCGGTGTATCATTTTCATGGTCAGTCGGGTAGTCACCTTTTGGCGACACCACCACGGCACCGTATTGGCCCATTGCGGTATGCATCAAGACGCTTGGTGTACCGCAGTGATACATATACACGCCTGGGTAGTTCGCGACCCACTCAAAGCGAATCGGAACGGTTTTTCATGGTAAAGACCACACGGTCACCTTCTCGGACATGCAGGGTTGGACCCGGCACCGAGCCGCCGTAGGTCCAAGCATTAAAACTTACCCCTGGTGCCACTTCGACTTTCTTAGCAAAGGTATCTAAACGAACTTCATGCACACGATTTCCTGTGTAATCCAACGGAGCAAGGTGCGGCAATGCACTCATGGTGTCGCCAATCACCGGAGCTCCGTCATATTGTTCACGAAATACTTCTGCTTCCGCCAAGCCAAAGATCATGCCATCAATCGAGAACTCACCATCTTTCATCGGTAATGTTGAATTGAGCGTCGGCGCTGGCGACTGAGCACAAGCGATTAAACCAAGGGCTAATGCAAGTGCCGAAAGCTTCATGAACGTCTTCTTACTCATAGGATGTTCCTTACTCAAGTGTGGAATAATGTCGCAGTGACAACATTGTAAGTGTACGAGCAGGTACAAAAATATTGAGCTGAACAGGTAATCCAAAAGGATGGAGAATGAAGTGCAGTGTAGATACTGACTTCACCATCCTAAATGGCTAGGGTACTCCCTGCGAAGAAGCAGGGAGGGGAATAGCCAAAGTTGCGGAGCAACTGGAAAAAACCTTATAGCTGTATATAATTACAGTATGATTATTAGAAAAGCATACAAGTTCCGATTACAGCCTACCGCTACCCAAGCGGCTAGGCTTGCTGTGCTTTGCGGTCATGCACGATTTGTATGGAATCAAGGCTTGCGTTACTGCTTAGATAAGTTGGAGTCTGGCGAGAAGATCCCAAGTGCTTTTGAGCTTAATAAACTGGTGACGCAGTGGAAAAAAGACGCTGAATTATCTTGGCTAAAGGAAGCCTACACCGATAACCTACAGCAAAAACTTAAAGATTTGCATGGAGCTTGGATGAGATGCTTCGACAAATCACTTGCGGCTGACAAGCCTAGATTTAAGAAAAAAGGCAAAAACCAAGACTCAATTCGCTTTGTTAATTTCAACAAATACTGTGAGCTAGACGGCAAGCGAGTGAAACTACCAAGCAAGCTCGGTTGGCTGAAGTTCCGCAAGTCCCAAGAAGTGCAAGGAACAATTAAAAACTGCACGGTGAGCTTTAAGTCGGGGCACTGGTATATATCCTTTCAGGTTGAGCAAGAAATTGCAGAGCCTAAATACCAGTCAACGTCTGCTATCGGTCTGGATATGGGGGTCGCTAAGTTCATTACTCTTTCCAATGGCACGTATTTAAAACCGTTGAATGCTTTCAGAAAGCATCAAAAACGTTTAGCTATCGAGCAACGCAAGTTATCTAGAAAGGTAAAATTCTCAGCGAACTGGCATAAACAGAAAGCCAAAATTCAGAAGCTACACTCTAAAATTACTAATTGTCGAAAGGACTTCCTTCATAAATCATCAACTCTCATCAGCAAGAATCACGCAATGATAGCGATTGAGGATTTACGGATATCGAACATGTCTAAATCGGCAAAAGGCAATGCAGAGGAGCACGGTAAAAACGTAAAGGCCAAGTCAGGGTTGAACAAATCAATACTCGATCAAGGTTGGTATGAGTTCAGAAGACAGCTTGAGTATAAGCAATTATGGAGTGGAGGCTTGGTTGTCGCTGTACCAGCGCAGTACACAAGTCAGACTTGTCCCTGTTGTGGTCACGTATCGAAAGATAACCGAAAAACTCAAGCGCACTTTGAGTGTATCGAGTGCGGTTACACCAACAATGCTGATATTGTTGGTGCATTAAATATTTTAGAGCGGGGACACCGCTTGTTAGCCTGTGGAGAGACGGCATTAGCCGCTTGATGAATCAGGAGCCTACACCTAAAGCAATTTAGTGTGCGCCCATGTAACGGGAATCCCCCACCGAGTTAGGTGGGGGAGGATGTCAAGGGAGAGGTACTCGATGATACTCTGCTGCTTTTGTGAGTACCTATTAACGAAGGACGGTCCGAATTTAAATATTGTGTGAAATACTGATCTAATTTGTCGGACTCGGTCTATTATACAGGTATACGTTATCTCTAAGGTGATCTAGCATGAATAAAGTCAATCGAATCGAAATTGTGATGCGCATCAGTGCTGCGATTTTGCTCTATATTGGCACGCTTGCTATGCCGCAAATGTCCGTTTCTGCAGGTGAACTGAACGATACTGCCGACGAACCAACTTTTGCGACCAACGCGAACGGCTGCCTCGCTCCCCTTGATACATCCTTACGCGCCTTACATTCAAATAGTGAACACGATTTGTGTGCGCTGAGTAAAGGCAAAGTCGTGATGGTGGTGAATACCGCGAGCCAATGTGGCTACACAGGTCAATTCGAAGACTTAGAAGCCATTTATCGTGAGTACCAAGAACAAGGCCTTGTCATCCTTGGCTTTCCTTCCGACAGTTTCCGTCAGGAATACGCCGATGAAGAAGCAACTGCTGAAGTTTGCTTCCGCAATTTCGGAGTAACCTTCCCGATGATGGCTACAACCAAGGTGACAGGCGACGAAGCGAATAGCGTGTTTCAGGCACTGACGAATGCGACCCAACAAGCGCCGCGCTGGAATTTTCACAAGTACGTGATTTCAGCTGACGGCACCCAGGTGCGTAGCTTTGCCAGTGCTGTAAAGCCAACCGACGAAAGTATCACTCAAACCATCGAGTCTTTTTTGCAGCAGTAACCCCCCCAGAAGTAGTACTTTTAGCCCGCTTGGCGTATGAGCCTTGCGGGCTTTGTTGTTTGTGTTTACATTAGGACAACGATTCAGCATGCCGACATCCAATCATGACGATGTCACACGGAACTAAAGCATGCATAAAAACATGGAGCACGTATGAGATTTTTCGCCAATGATTAACCATCAATTGTTTGCGGCTCAGCCTATTTACGATCGTGAACAGCGCATTTTTGCATACGAGTTGCTTTATCGCAGTGATTCTGGCTTGAACGCACTTGATGTCGGTGAAGAAATAGCAACCAGCGAGCTAATCTACAATTTATGCACGGGCATTGCCGAGCATGTCGAGCATTTTCAACAACCGGTCTGTATTAATGTCACTGCAGACTTCCTGTTGTCGAAAGCTTTTTTGCCGATTGACCCTCAATTTGTGATTATCGAACTTGTTGAACGAATTACACCAACCCCTGAACTTATTCAAGCCATCGAATCGTGGATACAAGCCGGGTTTCGTTTTGCCCTTGATGATTTCGAATTCTTGCCAAATTGGGAGCCGCTCGTTAGATTGGCAAGTATTGTGAAAGTTGATGTCGAGAAAACCACTTTAACCGAAGCGAGTCGTTTTTTTCGTACGACTGACGCCCCTAATACCTTATGGTTGGCGGAAAAAGTTGAAGACCAACACACCTATCAAAGTTTCAAAAACTTGGGATTTCACCTGTTTCAAGGCTACTATTTAGCCAAACCTAAACTCATTACCGGTAGGCGATTACCGCGAACTGCCATTGAGTTTGGTCGTATTATTGACGTGCTATTTCAGCCTGAGCCCGACTTAGAACGTCTAACTGCTGCTCTCAAAACGGATGCCACACTCGTTTCCAAGTTACTCCGAATTGCCAATAGTCCGTATTACGGCGCGTCTCGCCCGATTGAAACCGTGAAAGAAATTATAATCTTAATTGGTATCGAGCCACTGCGAAAATGGGTGCTCTTAATTTCTTGCTTACAGTTTGTTGATACTGCACCCACCCGGATTATTTTGGAACGAGCATTTATGTGCTCAGATTTAGCGCACGCTCATTTAGATAAAGAAAGCGCTAACCGAGCCTTTTTAACGGGTCTACTGTCCGGCTGTGATCTTTTGTTCAACGTTGATAAAGGCGACTTCTTGGCCGAATTGAATGTCGCCCCAGAAATCAAAGAAGCAGTACTTCAGTATCGCGGGCGTTTGGGTTCATTGCTGCGAAGAATTGAAGAGTTTGAATACGCGACGCTGATGAAAAAGCCAGACAATTACAATATTTCCTACACACGCAGCTATCAATCGGCGACCAACCAAGTGCAATCGCTCATACGCACTTTGAACGCAAAACGAAAGGAATAAACCAGACGAAAAGGTTATTTGTCGACTCACGAGTTCCGGCTTAAGCTTGATAAAGCTATTTATGGGAGCTTGGACATGCAAAAAACCGTTCACCAATACCAAGTCGGCGCAATAACCGTTGAACTAGAAAGTCGTCAGGGTGTGTTTGCCCCCAGCGCCCATGGTTTGTATTTTGCTCGTAACATTCAATTTCAGCCCCATGCGCAAGTCTTAGATATTGGCACGGGCTCGGGAATTCTAGCGGTTACAGCAGCTTTGCAGGGGGCCCAAGTCACAGCAACCGACGTTGTCGATGCATCGCTCGAACTGACTAGCGACAACGCCATCCGTAATGGCGTTGAAGTGCAAACGCAAAAGGGACCTTTTTTTGCGGGTCTTACCGGCCACTTTGACCAGATCGTTGCCAACCTCCCACAGGAAATTGTGCTCTCACCAGATACACCAGTAAATCCTGACGAAGCGATTGCCATCGATGGTGGCGAGCGCGGTAATCATTTGCTCATCGCCTTACTTGAGCAAGCGCCGAGATACATGCACCGCAATTCTGAACTCTGGCTGCCGTTGCATACACTCAGTGATTATCAAGATACGCTACGCGCTGCTCTCAGCCGCTTTAATGTCCGTATTCAAGCGATTGGCGATCTTCCGGTCAAGCCATTCGTTACCAAACACCTCGAAGTCTACAAACAACTGAATGAACAAGGTCTTATCCGCATTTTTCAACGTGATGAACAGTGGTTTTCGCAAGTGTGGGTGATTGTGCTCAGTCTGCGATGATTTTAATTCATTGACACTATTCCTTTCTTTCGCTATATCTTTGTTATGGTTATTTTTTAATCATGCGAAGGATGTTCATAATCGCTAACCAATTATGAGTTGTCGCCTCAAGATTTTTCATTTGATGAAGGGATGCAACACAGCTCATGTTCAACGCTCGTTGGCTATGTTTAGCCATTGTTGTGCTCACGATTATTGGAATATCCATTCAACACGCTCGAATGAGTCGCGATCATGTTCAATTGGCGACGATTAAACCTCACTCCCAATGGGTAAACGAACAGACCTGCCAGCAATGCCATCAAGCTGAGTTTCATAGTTGGCAGGGCTCCCATCACCAACTCGCGATGCTAAAACCAACTGCGCTGTCGGTTCGCGGCGCATTTAGCGACATCACCTACAACGCGTCCGCGGAATCATTTCGCTTTTTTCAACGTGAGCAAAACTATGTGGTCAGCGTCCACAATAACGCAAATGAAAATGAAGAGTATTCCATTGCCTACACCTTCGGTTGGGAACCTCTGCAGCAATACCTTGTGGACAACGGCAACGGCAGTCTCCAGGCATTACCGATCGCGTGGGATACCGAGAAAAGTCGTTGGTTTGAGCTCAATCAAGAGTTGCATATTGTTCCATCACACCCACTGCATTGGCAGCGCTCCGCGCAGAATGCAACGGTACAATGTGTCGAGTGTCACACGAGCGGATACCAAGTACAGTACACACCAGCGACAAAGACCTACCAAACCAAGTGGCAATCACTAGGCGTTGGCTGTCAGGCCTGCCATGGACCCGCAGGAGGCCACCTAGCTTGGTCAGAGCAGCCAAATAATGAACCACGAAAAGGGTTTCTGAACTCACTCCATGCTGGGTCTGGGCAACAAGTTGATACGTGCGCACAATGCCATAGTCGACGCTCACCAATCGGTGCACAAGAGCCGTCAACAGACTTTCACGACCAATATTTACTCAGCCTATTAACTGAAGATTTATATGAAGTTGACGGTAAAATCAAAGACGAAGTCTTTGAGTACGGCTCTTTTATTCAGAGTCGCATGTACCAAAAGGGTGTCGTCTGCAGTGACTGCCATAATCCCCATTCAGGCAATTTAAAAGCCCCCGGAAACGGGGTTTGCCTGCAATGCCATAATCCCGCGACGATTCCTCCGCGTAGTGACTTCGACAGCACTGGTTTGCTTGCTGTTAATTATCAGAGTGAGTTGCACCACTTTCATCCCGAAGGTTCAACCGGCGCTCAGTGCAGCAGCTGTCACATGCCGAGCAAAGTCTATATGGGTAATGACGCTCGTCATGATCACAGCTTTAGTATTCCGAACCCCGAACAAGCTCTTGCGTTAGGGCATTCCGATGCATGCCTAAGCTGCCACACCGGTGATGAACCAAACCTGCTCGTGCAAGCCTTCAAACAACGTTACCCCAACTTTGAGCCGGCCGATGGCGGGTTTGCCGAAGCACTCTTTCGGGCTAGGCACGGTAGACCAAGTGCAGTCGACATGCTCTTGTTGCAACTACAACGCACAGATCTGCCGCCTCTACGCTATGCTGCTCTGCTAGCCGAAACTCAACATTACCCCGCTGAGCCATTTGTTAAACAAGTTACCCATGCCCTTGAGCATGCTAGCCCTATCGTCCGTCGAACCGCATTAGAAGTTTCTGCGAACCTGCTTGGCCCGGTTCAGTTGCAAACTCTGCTGCAGCGAATGCTGAACGATTCAAGTCGGTCCGTACGTATGGTAGCGAGCGAGATCGCGATTGAAAATGCATTGCAATCCGGACACTACATCGCCGCGGAAACGCTCGCTGAATTTAAACAGGTTCAAACCGAGTTGATGGGGCGACCGGAGGCTCACTTCAGTCTCGCTGGATTCTATCAAGCCACACAGCAACCAGATTTCGTGATGGCGAGTATCGACCAAGCACTGTCGATTGAACCCGGCTTTAGTCCTGCGATTGTCGCTAAAGCACAGGCGCATGAAGCACAATCAATCGATTTGAGTACAGACTACCTTGAGGAACAAGTCCAGCTGTGGCCTACGGATGCAGATTTACGGTTCGCGCTGGCCTTGGCACAAATTCGTGCGGGCTCATTACCGAGTGGAATCGAGGCATTACAGGCGGCTGTCGCACTTGCTCCGGAAAACGACTACTACGCCTATGTTCTCGCAGTAGCTTGGTATAACGTTGGTCGTATCGCGTCTGCGCAGGAGTTGCTGCGCGCGCAATTGAATAAGAATCCGCAAAATCGGCTGTTGCGGATTACCTTGATAGATTTTCTCGACGATGAAGCGGAAAAGCAATTGTTACTGCATTCACTTCAGCTGCAAAATCCATACGACCCTCTTATTTTGGGTCGAAATTACAACAATTCACCCTAAGGGCATGTTATGAAACAGCTAAGGTTCATTTCTATTTGCACGTGCATGCTCGCTCTCGCTGGCTGTAACTGGGGATCGAGCTCAAACAACGACTATATCGTTAACCCACCAAAACCCCCAGTGGTCGTGGAACGGCCACCGAATATTTTATTTATCGTCGTTGACGATGCTGGTGTGGATCAATTTGAAGCATTCGGTTACGGCGGTATAGAGCCGCCGAAAACATACAGTATTAATGCCATTGCTGAACAAGGCGTCCGTTTTCGGAATACTTGGTCGATGCCAACGTGCTCGCCGACCCGTACGACCTATTTCGATGGTCGTTATCCATCACGTAATAACGTACTTAATGCGGTCGTTTCAAACACACTGCCAACGTCACAAATGTCGCCATATCGCGCAACGCTACCGAAGGTATTGCGTGAGCATGCCGGTTATCAAAGTGCATTAATCGGTAAAATGCATTTAACCGGCAGTGAAATTAATCCGCGAAATCATCCACTGGGCGATGACGCCATGCGTGAACTAGGTTGGGACTTCTTTGCCGGCTATTTAGATGGCGCACCCTATCCGATTGATACAACCGCTGGTGGCGTCGGGCCTATTGGCACCTACCAATGCGGATTTGTACCGAATACACGTGCAAACGAAGAAGTTGGCGCTGATCACGGTGTGTGCTATCTCGCCGATGGTGAGCATATCATCATGAACGATGATGAGGCGTTCCCGACGCCGGGGAAAACCTGTATTGAGCTTGGCGGCATCCTTGACCCGCTTGCAACTGAGTACAACCCTGAACGTTTTAATGAATTGCGATTTGATCATCAGAACGGATTTTACACCGCTGAATGGAAAATTAACTACCCTGATGGTACCAACGAAACCCTAACCGCAGCCGATCCACGTGGACGGGGCTATCGTACGGTTCAAGAAGCGAACCGAGCCATTGAGTGGATTCAAGGCGCTCAACAAGAAGATGCACCGTGGATGTTGAGTCTCGGTTTTGCTGCCCTACATGAGCCCCTGCAGCCACCACCAGCCAACCTACTGCCGCATCCAGATGCAGATCTCAGTCTTGCTGGTTGCGGTGACCGCATGGAGTTCATCGAGCAACGTGTGATTATGCAACACAAACTCGAAGCAGTTGATCACGAGATTGGTCGCATTCTTGAAGAAACAGGCATTGCTATCCGACAGAGTGACGGCAGTCTAGAATATAATCCTGATAGCAATACCGTCATTGTTTTCACCACCGACAACGGTACCTACATGCCGAGCGTGAAAATTCCGTTCGACCCTCTGCGCGCCAAAGGCTCGTTGTATCAAAGTGGAATTTGGGTGCCATTAATCGTAACCGGCGATCTCGTATCATCGCCTAATCGTGACGTCCCCCACCTCATTAACAGTACAGACTTGTATCGGCTCTTCTTAGATATTGCTGGGCTCGATAGTGAGGTCTTAAGCGCGGAACTTCGCCTTGATGGACAACCCGTGATGCCTTATTTAGTCGCGCCGGAACAAAGCGCCATTCGCGACTATAATTTCTCAGAGCTCGGAACCAATGATACCGTAGAAGCCGCTCCTCCCTGTGTAATAGCGCAAGCAAACCTGTGCATACAACTATTCCCACAACGCCAAGTTTGTGAAGATCAAGGCGGTGAGTGGTACGGTCCAGGAAGTGACTATAATGCCGAAGGATTTAGCTCATGTTGCGCTGTAAACAGCTATTTTTCTGAGCAAGGTTTGCCAACAACCGAGTTGTTTCCTGACTCGCAACAAGCGATCCGCGACGCCAACTTTAAACTCTTGCAAATTAACCGCTTTAGTTGCGACGCTCAGCAGCTCGTGGCGATAGAGGAGTTTTATGAAATTAACGAAAGTCCGCACGCGGATGAGCTTAAGCTCGATCGCGAAGAGTACAATTTACTCGCTTCTGGAAGTGAAGACGATTTAACCGACTTACAGCGAGAACGCCTGAATTGGCTTCGTGAAAAGCTCGCCGAACTGAAGGATTCCGTGATCGATTGCCCCGGCGACGGTGACGGTAACCTAATTGTTGATCAGGCGGACTTAGATAATTGGGCGTATTGGGCAGATCCGGAGCGAGGAGGCGGTCTCTCAAGCTGGTATGATTTGAATCGCGATGGCGTGACCGATGAGGCTGATAGAGAAATTATTCTTGCCAATATGGGGAATCAGTGCGGATAACGCCTCGATTATTCTTTAAAACAATCCGGCGGTGGCAAATATCTGTTTAGTCACCGTCGTAATTCTCGCTATGCTTTGCGCACAAAAGACACGAATTCAGAAAAATTCAAAGGCACCGAAAACAGATAGCCTTGGAAGTACTTACAGCCCATTTCTCGCAAAAACTCATATTGACGAATTTCTTCAACACCCTCAGCAATAACTTCCATACCGATCTCTCGAGCGAAAGCAAACACGAGACGGGCTATGGCGGCGTCGTGACTGTTGTGCAAGATGTCTCGGACAAAGCGTAAGTCGAGTTTAATTTCCTGAATCGGGAGTGACTTTAAGTAGGATAATGACGAATAACCGGTACCAAAATCATCTAATGAGAAGCTCACACCAATCTTACGCAGTAAGTGCATACAGCTTTCCACTGCTTTAGTGTCTTTGATCATTGAGCTTTCAGTTAGCTCGATGCGCAAACGCTCCGGCTTGATATCCGCGTCACGCAATATTTCTTCCACTTCACTCGCGAAGCGCGTGTCACACATTTGTTCCGCGCTGACATTAACCGCTACTGGAAAGCGAAAACCTTTTTCTTCGAATTCGTGAATGGCCTGACAGGCCTTTTGTAGCACTAAGCGTCCAATAGGAATAATCAGACGACTTTCTTCGCAGAACTCAATGAATTCGGTTGGCGAGAGCAACCCGCGTGTCGGGTGTTGCCAACGCACAAGTGCTTCAACGCCGATCACCTCATGACTAACGTTTAGCTGTGGCTGAAAGAATAACTCAAATTGGTCCTCTTCAATCGCTTCGCGCAGTTCGTCATAAAGTTTGGCTTTAGCGATGGCATTGTCAGAAATATTTGACGTGTAATACTCAATCAAATTTCTGCCATTGGACTTCGCGGAGTACATCGCAAGCTCGCTATACTTGAGTAAGCTTTGCGGCGTCTGCTGATTATCAGCATCTGCACAAGCCACACCAATACTTGCTGAACCATGGTAAACATAATTTTCAATACGGTATGGCGTGTTGAGTAACTCATGAATACTGTGAATCCGCTGTTCAAAACTCGCTACATCGCTCGCTTTGCCAAAAAGCGCCACAACAAACTGATCACCAACGACGCGCGCGGCGAAATCTTGGTTCGTTAGTGTGCTGACAATTCGCTTGGCAGTTTCAACCAACACCCAGTCACCGAAGTCCCGCCCAAGTGCGTATTTCGGTGATTCCGAACAGCGATTCCGGAGTTATCCGATCACCTGTTAGCCGTTCTTTTTCATAACCCCCTTTTTACGCTAAGCGATCGGATTGG
>SR_TP_S13solDRAFT_1000032_pt1 | contig 90313 bp, 86 predicted proteins | sample SodReaTP_S13sol_FD_11159 | JGI IMG/M metagenome (IMG submission 11159) | reverse complement strand
GGCTCGCCTCGACGGCAAGATGCGCAGCCGCGAGCACGCCCGCCGCGAGCAACGCGGCGACGGCGAGGATCGCGGCGTTGACGAGGCGCCCTCTCCTGATTCCCATGCGGCTCCGTCCCATCCGAAGCCGTTCACTCTGCCGCCGAAGGATGAAGATATTCCTAGGACCGGCGCCCGCCGAAGCGCGATCAGCCAGCCGCCAGCCGCAGCGCGCCGACTTCGGCCGCCTCCGCCGCGCGCAGGCGCTTCTCGGCCTCGGCCCGCACCGCCGCCTCGCGCCGGCGCAGTATCTCGTATGCGACGGCCCCCACCACGGTCAGCGCGATCAGGATGACGCCGATGGCGTTGACCGCCGGCGTCAGGCCCAGGCGCACGCGGCTGGCGATGTTCAGCGTCATGGTGTCCTGGGTGCCGATGACGAAGAGCGTGGTGTTGTAGTTCTCGAAGGACTGCAGGAAGGCGATCATGGCGGCGGAGAGGATGGCCGGGCGCATGTAGGGCAGCAGGATGCGCCAGACCACGTAGGCCTGCGAGGCGCCGAGATCGAGCGCCGCCTCCTCCAGGCTGCGGTCGAAGCGCTCCAGCCGCGCCAGGAAGAGCAGCATGCAGTAGGCGGCGATGAAGGTGGACTGCGCCACCACCGTCAGCAGCAGACCGCCGCCCACGCCCAGGCCGTTGCTCCAGAACATCAGGGTCGAGATGCCGAGGATCACACCCGGCGTCAGGATCGGCGAGACCATGACGCCGTAGACGAAGGACTTGGCGCGGCTGCGCAGGTTGGCGATGAAGAGAGCCCCGGCCAAGCCGATCGGCACCGAGAGCGCGATCACGCCGAGGCCGATGATCACGGAGTTGAGGATCGCCTGGCCCATCCGCGCGTCCTGGAACAGCCCGACGGCCCGCCCCTGGGCGTCGAAGCCGTGGAACCACTTCAGGGTGAAGCCCTCCCAGGGCAGCATGGTGGGAAAGCGGCTGTCGTTGAAGCCGGCCGCGACCATGAAGACCAGCGGCAGGAAGAGGTAGCCGAAGAAGGCCACCAGGTAGGCCAGAACGAGGCCGCGCAGGAGCCGGTCCGAGGTCATTTGGCGATGTCCCGCAGGCCGACCCGGAAGAGCCGCATCATGGCGAAGATGAAGACCACGCAGATCAGCAGCAGCGCGAAGGCGTAGGCCGAGCCCTGGTTCCAGGAACCGCCGTCGAAGAACCAGGAGTAGATCACCTGGGTGAACCAGCGCGCGCCGGTGCCGCCCGGCAGCGACTGCATGATCTGCGGCACGGCGACGGTGCCGGCCGCCAGCATAAAGGTCATGATGCAGCCCACCGCGATACCCGGCTTGGCGTGGGGGACCACCACGCGCCAGTGGATGCGCCACCAGGGTGCGCCGAGGTCGCGCGCCGCCTCGACCTGGTTGCGGTCGAGGGACTCGATGGCGTTGTAGAGCGGGAAGACCATGAAGAGGATGTAGGCGTAGACCATCCCCAGCATGACCGCGCCGCTGCCGCCGAAGTGCAGCGGCTGCTCGATCAGACCCAGGCCCTGCAGCAGCTGGTTGATCAGGCCGTTGCGCGAGAGGATCAGGAACCAGGAGAAGGTGCGCAGGATCTCGTTGACCCAGAAGGGAATGACGAGGCCCACCACCAGCAGGGCCGCGGTGCCGCCGCGCACCGACTGCGCCAGGTAGTAGGCGATGGGATAGCAGACGACCAGCGCCAGCAGCGTCACGAGGGCCGAGGACCAGATGGTCCGCAGGAAGATCGAGCGATGGATCGCGTTCTGCCAGAGGGTGGCGTAGTTCGCCAGGGTGTAGACGTCCTCCGGCCCGCCGATGCGGCTCGGCGGCAGGTCCGGCCGGAAGGAGCCGTCGATCATCACCAGCTGCGGCAGCACCACCAGGAAAACGACCCAGAGCGCCGTGGTCGCCACCACCCAGGCGCCGATCAGCGGCCCGAGGCGGCGGAAGAGCTCACTCACGCGCCAGCCTCCCCTGCGGCAGCGCCACCGCCGCCCGGGCGGCGAAGCCGAAGTCCAGCGCCGCGCCGGTCCGCAGCTGCGCGTGGCCGCCGTCGTTGGTGAGCTGCAGCACGACGCCCTCCTGGCCCTCGACGGCCAGGAAGAGGTTCATGAAGGCGCCCTCGAAGTCGATCCGCTCCAGCCGGCCCTGCAGGCGGTTGTCGAGCGCTGCGCCGTTCGCCGGGCGGCAGCGCTCCGGGCGCACGAAGACCAGGGCCCTGTCGCCCGGCCCGAGGCCCCGGGGATTGCGCGCGCGCAGCGGCCCCTGCGGCGTGTCGACCCGGGCAAAACCCTCGCCCACTTCCTGAACACTGCCCCGGAAGACGTTGCTTTCGCCCACGAAGGTGGCGACGAAGGGGGTTCGGGGGTCGTCGTAGATCTCGTCGGAAGGCCCGACCTGCTCGATCACGCCCTGGCTCATCACCGCGACCCGATCGGACATGGTCAGGGCCTCGCCCTGGTCGTGGGTGATGTAGATGAAGGTGACGCCGGTCTTGCGCTGGATGGCGCGCAGCTCGGCGCGCATATGCTGGCGCAGCTTCAGGTCGAGGGCGGAGAGCGGCTCGTCGAGCAGCAGCACGGCCGGCTCCACCGCCAGGGCGCGGGCGATGGCGACGCGCTGGCGCTGGCCACCGGAGAGCTGCGAGACCAGCTTGTCGCCCTGCCCCGGCAGGGCGATCAGATCGAGCAACTCCCCGGCACGCCGGCGGCGCTCGGCACGCCCCACGCCGCGGACCTCCAGCCCGAAGGCGATATTCTCCCAGACCTTCATCAGCGGGAAGAGCGCCAGGTTCTGGAAGATCAGCGCGGTCGGCCGCCGATTGGGGCCGATGCCGGCCATGTCGCGGCCGCCGATGCGGATGCTCCCCTCCGTCGGCTCGTTGAAGCCGGAGATCATCCGCAGGATGGTGGTCTTGCCGCAGCCCGAGGGGCCGAGGAAGGAAAAGAACTCCCCGGCCGCGATCTCCAGCGTGGCGTCCTGGACGGCGGTGAAGCCGCCGAAACGCATGCTGACGCGATCGAGATCGACCTTCTCGCCCATGCGCAGGGGCACTCCTTGCGAGAGTCCCGGGACCACCTCCCGTCATCCTGAGCGCAGCGAAGGATCTCGAACCGATCTGAGCTCCAGGGGATCGAGATCCTTCGGCCTGCGGCCTCAGGATGACGTAACGGCCTTACGCCGAGAGGAAGCGGTCGCGGAACTCGTTGCGGGCCGCGATGAACCAGGTCGGCTCCGGCGGATACCACCAGAGGTTCGGGATGGCATCGTCGGGATAGGCCGCGGCGAAGTTGGCGGCATAGTCCTCGCCGGCCAGCGGCGCGGCCCCCTCGGTGCAGGAGTTGTAGCCGGCCAGGCGGACGTGGATCGCCGCGTTCTCCGGCTTGTAGTACCAGTTGATGAAGGCATAGGCCGCGTCGACATTGGCCGCCCCGGCCGGGATGCCGACCGAGTCCATCCAGGTCATGGCGCCTTCCTTGGGCGCCAGGTAGGTGATGCGGCCGCCGGTCTCCGTGCGCATCCGCATGGCGGGGCCGTCCCAGGTCTGGCCGATGGCGGCGCCGTTCTGGAAGAAGGCGGCCTCGGTCTCCTGGGCATTGGACCAGAACTGCACGATCCAGGGCTTGTGCTCGACGGCGAAGGCCAGGATGCGCTCGTAGATGTCGCGCATGGCCGCCTCGTCCTCGTAGGTCACGCGCATGCGGTTGGAGTCGATCTCGCCGATGGAGTCGAGATAGAGCCCCATGCCGAGCATGGCCGAGTGGGCGCGGACCGTCACCCGGCCGCGGTTGCCCTCGTCCCAGAGCGAGCCGTAACCGAGCTCGCCGTAAACCGGATCGATCTCGTCGCTGTCGATGCAGAGCGCCTCGGTGCCCCAGTTGAAGGGCGAGGTGTAGCGCCGGCCGTCGATGACGCCGCCCAGGTCGGCGGAACTCTCCCACATCGAGGGGATGATGCCGGCGACGTCTATCCGGCTCTCGTCGAGCGGCTGCAGCAGCTCCTGCTCGACCCAGGCCGGGGTGTAGGTGATCGAGGGCATGACCACGTCGAAACCCTCGCCGCGCGCCGCGCGCAGGCGGTTCAGCACCTCGTCGTTGGAGCCGTAGGTGGAGAGGTTGAGCTTGATGCCGGTCTCGGCCTCGAAGGACTCGATCATCTCCGGATAGATGTAGTCGGACCAGCTGTAGAGATTGAGCTCGCCGGACGAGGCCAGCGCGCTGCGACGCACGATCGCAGGCGCGGCGGCGACGAAGGCGCCGGCCGCTGCGGTCTTCAGCAGGCCGCGACGCGACAGGCGAGGCATAGCGGTACGGTTCAAGGAACGCACCCTGTTCATGATCCTCACTCCATTTTTCTCGAGGGGCCGAAGGGCGGGACACCCTTAGCCGCCGGCGATGACGTCATCATTACCGATTTGTGTTGGAACGCAAACGATCCAGCGTAGGTGGTACCGAATCGCCGAGACGCCCCGCCCGGTGGGAAACCGCAGCCTTGCCTCGATCCCTGTCCCGCCCCACTCTGCGGCCATGACCGGTCCCGACCCCGCCCTGCACGCTCCCGCCACGACCCGCAACCGCGAGCCTCTCCTGGCCGTGCTGCGGGATGCCCTGCCGTCCTCCGGCCTGCTGCTGGAGATCGCCGCCGGCACCGGCGAGCACGCAGCCTTCCTCGCCGGCGCCTTCCCGGAACTGACCTGGCAGCCCAGCGACCCCGATCCCGCGGCGCGCGCCTCGATCGCCGCCCACGCCGCGGCGGCCGGCCACGCCAACCTGCGCCCGCCGCTGGCGCTGGACGTGACCCGGCCGGACTGGGAGGTGGCGCTGCCCGGGCCGCCGTCGGCGATGCTGGCGGTCAACCTGATCCACATCGCCCCCTGGGAAGCGGCCGAGGGACTGCTGCGCGGCGCCGGCGCCCTGCTGCCGGCGGGCGGGCCGCTGGTGCTCTACGGCCCCTACCGCCGCGCCAGCCACCCCACCGCCCCCAGCAACGAGGCCTTCGACGCGGACCTGCGCCGCCGCGATCCGCGCTGGGGCCTGCGCCGGCTGGAGGAAGTGACGGCCCTGGCCGCCGGCCACGGCCTGGCCCTGGAGCGAGTCGTCGAGATGCCGGCCAACAACCTCACGGTCGTGCTGCGGCGACGGTGACGAGCCCTCAGCCGGCCGGAATCTGCAGCAGGGCCGTGGCGATGGCGAAGTAGATCACCACGCCGGTGGCGTCGCAGATCGAAGTGACCAGCGGCGCCGAGGCGGTGGCGGGGTCCACCCCCACGCGGTTCAGCACGAAAGGCAGCGACAGGCCGATCAGGCTGCCGACCACGACGATCAGCACCATGGTCACGGAGACCACCAGGGCGATCTCAGGGCCGCCGCGCCAGAGACCGATGGCCGAGACCGCGAGAGCCATGCTGACCCCGAGCAGGCCGGCCACCAGCACCTCTCGGCCCATCATCCGCGCCCAGTCGCGCGCCACCACCTCGCCGGTGGCCAGCGCGCGCACCATCAGCGTCGCCGACTGCGAGCCGGCGTTGCCGCCGCTGTCCACCAGCAGCGGCAGGAAGAAGACCAGCGCGATGTAGGCCGCGATGGTGTCCTCGAAATAGGCGATGCCGGCCCCGGAGAAGATGTTGCCGAAGACCAGCAGCACCAGCCAGAAGACGCGCCGGCGATAGAGCAGACCGACACCGGCGTCGCGTACCGAGGTGATCATGCGGCCGACCGAGGCGCCCTTGTGCATGTCCTCGGTGGCCTCCTGCTGCACCACGTCGAGGGCGTCGTCGTGGGTGACGATGCCGACCAGACGGCCCTCGCCGTCGACCACCGGCAGCGCCAGCATGTCGTACTTGGCGATCTGGCGCGCCACCTCCTCCTGGTCGTCGTCGACCCGCACGGCCTTGGCGTCGCGCTCCATCAGGTCGCGCACCGGCATGTCGGGCCGGGCGAGAATCAGGCTCTGCAGCCGCAGCGAACCGATCAGGCGCCGCTCTGCGTCGACCACGTAGGCGCGGTAGATCGTCTCCTTGTCCGGCGCCTCGCGGCGCAGTCGCTCGATCGCCTGGGCCGCCGTGAGGTCCGGCCCCAGCACGGCGTAGTCCGAGGTCATCAGCGCACCGGCCGTCTCCTCGGCGTAGCCGGCGAGACGGCGGATGTCCTCGCGCTCGCCCTGGGCCAGGGCCGGCAGCAGCGCCTCCTGCCGCTCCGCCGGCAGGCTGTTGAAGAAGTCCGCGCGCTCGTCGGCGTTCATCTCCGAGACGATCTCGGCCAGGGCCGAGCGCGACAGCACCTCGGCGAGGGCCTGCTGCAGGCCCGCGTCGAGATAGCCGAAGGTGTCCGCTCGCCGGGGGCGGTCGAGCAGCGGCAGGAACTCCGCCGTCTCGGCGGGCTCCAGCCGGCCGAGCAGCGGCGCCAGGTCGGCCGGGTGATGGGCCGCGAAGAAGGCGTGCAGCACCTGGCGGTCGCCGGCGCTCAGCGTCGCGCGCAGGGCGTCGGCCAGGATCGAGAGATCGGCCTCGGAGCCACGGCGCGCGGCATCCAGGATGGCGGTATTGGTCAGAGTGGAGACGGGCATGGGGCGGTCCTCCGGAAAGGCGTGACGAAGCGGTAAGGGAAGCTCTCGTTCCCCCGTCTTCGCCGTCTCGCCCGGACCGTCGGGAAGTGTCGTCTCGTCGAAAGCAGGTATCGCGTCATCGCCACGCCTCCCTCGCCCGCCGGGGCCGGGAGGCGCCGATCACGCCGGGCGGCTAGGCCACAGCCGAAGCGTGATCGCCGCCGGCCGGACGCCGGGCGGGCCGTATGGTGGGGCCGTCGGTGCGCTGCGGCGAGGCCGCGGCACCGGGGCCGCTACTAGAGCAGTCGTCCATTGCAGCGCTGGTTCCATCCGATCGATCGCCCTGTCGGGCGGCAGGGCGGGACTTAGCCCCGCCCACTCTCGGCTGTCAAGCCGGGCAGGCCTCGGCCCAGGCCTTCGGATTCTTTGGGAGACTCACACCCGGGACCCGATCGGATCAGGCTCTAGCGCAGCAGTTCCTCGGTGCGGTCGAGGGCGCCGGCAAAGCCGCGGAGCGAGATCGAAAAGGCCGTCTCCGCGCCGCCGGCGGCGACGGTCGTCACCGCGAGCCGGGCGCCGTTGCGCAATGCGGCGACGGCTTCGGCGTCGGAATCGATCGGCACCAGGCAGCCGGCCGGCAGGCAGGTCCGGAAGCCCAGGAGGAAGCCTTGCTCGGCCTCGTCGATCTGCAGGCTCACGCCGTAGTCGAGGGCCAGGCCGAAGGGCAGCAGCAGGCTGCCCTGGACGCCGCCGTCGGCCGCCGGCCGCAGCTCGATCGCCAGCACCCGCTGGCGCGAGCGCTGATCGAGCTGTTCCTGGGAGAAGCTGCAGAGCTTGCCGCCTTCGGCCTGAACTCTACAGGCGACGGTCCAGTCGCCGTGGGTTTCCTGCAGCGAGGTGGCGCCGCCCGGCAGGGCGTCGGCTTCCGCCTGCGCCCAACCCGCAGGCAGGCAGAGCGCAAAGGCGAAGCCGGCCGCCGCCGCGGAGCGCAGAAGGCCTCGGGTGACCGCGGCATGCTCTCGCATCAGAACCTCACCGACAGGGTGACCCGGGCGCCGTGGTCGCGGGAGCGGCGGGCGAGTTGGCCGTTATAGGAGACGCCGAGGCTGACCTGGTCCCCGAGCTGCACGTCGAGCCCGGCATCCAGCGCCAGGGAATTGCGGGCCTGCGGCGCGCCGCGCACGCTGAAGTTCTGACCGCCCTCGAAGGCCAGTCGCGCCTTCGGTGCGGTGCCGCCCAGAACCCGCTGCCAGCCGACCCCCGCGTGCGCCGTCACGCGCGTTCCCTCCGCCGGCTCGAAGGACGTGGCGCCGCGCAGGCCCAGGGTGGCGTAGCCGAGGCTCTCGCTGCGGCTGGAAGCCTGCAGCGCGGCGGTGCCGCCGCTCTCGCGGAAGCCCTCCGTATGCTGGTGGACATAGGCCAGCCCGGCGAAGGGCTCCAGCGCCACCGGGCCGAGGTCGAGGGGGTAGCCCACCTCGCCGAAGACCTGCGCCGTGCGTGCGCTGTAATCCGCCTCCAGCGTCTCGGAGAAGCCCGGGAAATCCACCCGGCGCGTGCTGTCGATCTGGTGCCAGGCCAGGGCGGCCCCGCCCCGCAGCGTCACCGGCCCGAGGCGCCCGCCGGCATAGGCGGCGAGGTGGTAGCTGTCGGCCTCCGTACGGGAGCGGCGGGCGTCGAGATCCTGGCTGCTCCTGCTGAAGCCACCGGCCACGCCCACGCGCCAGTCGTCGGACAGCAGCGTGTCGGCGCCGAGCAGGAAGCCCCGGATCGAGCGGTCCAGACTGCCGGCATTGCCGTCACCCTCGCTGCGGCCCCGGGCGCCGAAGCCCTGGGCCCAGACCGACAGGCCCTGCTCCGCCGGCGGCGTCGCCGCCGGCGCCGCCGACGCGGCCATTGCCAGCTGCACCGGACCGCCGCCGCCGGCCGTGACCTGCCGCAGGCGCCCCGTCACGGCGGCGCGCAGGTGCCGGCTGTCTTCCAGCAGCGCCCCCCGGCTGGCGGCATGGACCTCGCCAGAGAGCGCGTCGAAGGCGCCGCGGGCCACCCCCTCGTCCTGCAGCCCGGCCAGGGCGTCGTAGACGGCGTGGCCCGGTCCGAGGCTCTCCGCCCCCTGCGCCACCGCACGCTGGTTGCGGCTGCGTGCCGTGTCGGCGAAGGACAGCTGGTTGCGGGTCAGCTCCAGGTAGACGTTGTTGGCGTCGTAGGAGAGCGTGGGGTCGAGGAAGAGGTAGGTGGAGGACACCACACCGAAGCGGCCGTCGATGCCGCCGTCGGCGGTGAGGATGGTGTAGGTGGAAAAGGGTCGATAGGCGCCGTCCAGGCCGAGGTGGACGACCGAGGCACCCCCGAGGAAGGCCTGCCCGGTGGCATGGATCAGGTCGCTGTCGGCGCCCGCGGGATCGACCTCCACCTCGTAGACCGAGCCGGCGGTGAAGGTGATGTCGCCGGCGACCGTCAGGGTCCCGAGCGAGTTGCCCGGCGCGATGGTGCTGCCGTCGGCGAGGGTGACCGGGCCGATCGTGCCGGAGCCGCCGATTCGTCCCCCCGCGGCCAGGTCGAGAGAGCCGCCGAGCGCACCGACGCCGTCGAGGCCGACGATCAGGCTGCCGCCCAGCACCTGCGTGCTGCCGGCGAAGCCGCTGCTGTCGCCGGTGAGGAACAGCGTGCCGCTGCCGGCCTTGGCGAAGGTACCGCTGCCGGAGATAACGCCGCCGTAGGCGGCGTCGGTCGCGTCGTCGAGGGTGAAGTCCGTACCGGCCGCAATCGCCACGCCTCCGCCGAAACGCGCGGCGCTGCTCACCAGCCCGCCGGCCTCGATGCTCCAGCCGAGGTCGCTCCTGCCCGCCAGCGTCAGGATCCCCGAACCCCGCTTGACCAGGCTTCCCTCCGTGCCGCCGAGGCCGGCGATATCGCCCGAGAAGGTCGCGTCGCCCGCCTGGTCGAACACCACCGTGCCGGCATTGGCGATGTCGCCGCTGAGCGAGACGACACTGCCGACCAAGGTGCCGGCCTGCACGAGGGTGTTGCCGTAGGCGTTGGCGCCCAGGAGGGTCAGCGTGCCGTCGCCGCGCTTGAGGAGATCGCCGGCCCCCACGAGATCCTGCGTCAGCAGGAAGTCGTTGGCCGCATCGGCGATGTCGAAGCCGCCGCCGTTGGCGCCCCAAGTGATGGCGCGGCCGGTCCCGGCGAAGGCGGAACCCGTAACCCGCAGCGTGCCGCCGTCGAAGGTCAGCCCGCCCGAGGCATCGCCGAGATTGGCTTCGTTCGAGACCTGCAGCACGCCGCCGGACAGCACCGTGCCGCCCTGGAAGCTGTTGCTGCCCGACAGGATCAGCGTGCCGGCCTCGGTCTTGACGATGCCGCCGGTGCCGGTGATCTCCGCCGCGATCTCGGCGGAATCGGCCAGCACGCGGATCTCGCTGCCGCCGTTGTCCGTGCGCAGGGCGCCGTCGATGCCGGGGTTGGCCGAGACGATCCTGTAGCCCTCGTCGACGAACTGCAGACCCGTGAAGGTCTGGGTGCCCTCGAGCGTCACCGTGCCGCCCGTGAAGCCGCCGGCATCCCGGAACACTGCGTAGTTTCCGGCCCAGGTGACGGGTATTTCCCCGCCCTGGTTCAGCCACCGCGCCTGCGTGGCGTTCCAGATGCCGTCCCCACCCTGCCAGTGCTGCAAGATGTCGTCGCCCGGCGCCCCGATGAAGAGGTCGACGACGCCGGCGCCGGCCTGGACCTGGTACAGCGCCGGATCGGCGAGCGCCGGCACCGTGCCGATCGCCAACCCCTGGTCGGTCAGCATGCCGCCATAGGTGATCAGCCGGTAGTAGCCGAGCCCCGCCATGCCGTCGCCGGCATTGCCGCTTTGCGAAAGGTCGAGCGTGCCGGCGAGCGTCAGGTTACCGCTCACGACGATACGATCGCTCGTGCCGCCTCCCGGGGCGGCCATCGTGCCGGGACTGCCGAGCTCGATATCGAGGATCGAGCCCGACGAGAGGGTAAGGTCACCCTCGACCGTCAGCACGCCGATGGAACTGCCCGGCGCGAGGGTGGCGCCGTCGGCCAGCAGGGTCGTACCGACCGTGCCGCCGCCGGCCAGCGTGGCACCGTCATTCACGATGAAGTCCGTGAAGGCCATGGAGCCGCCGACCGTGAGCAGGCCCGCGTCCAGCATGAAGATCATGGCGTCGTTGTTGGTGCCCGTCAGGGTCCAATGGCCACCCCCCTCCTTCACCCCGAACTCGAAGTCCCGGATCCGAGCGATATCGAGCGTGCCGGCGCCGCTCCCTTGCAGCACCAAGGTATCGTCGTCGGCGCCACCCAGAACATCGCCGCCGACGACGGCACCGGTCTGGAGCTGCAGCCGGTTCTCGAAGTCGTCGAAGCGGATTGCACCGCCGCCCCCGCCCCCGCCGATCAGCGTGCCGGCCACCGTGACGAGGGAGGTGCTGCCGGCGAGGTCGACGGCGAAACCGTTCCCCGTGCTCGTCACGGTGCTCGCGGTGCCGATGTCGATCTCGATCGGCCCGCTGCCGTCGTTCCGAGCGTCGATGCCGGCGGTGCTGCCCGCAATGTCGGCGCCGCTTCCCGTGGTCACGCTGAGACCCGTGCTGTTCGCGGACAGGTTCCGCGCGTAGATGCCGGCGGAGTTGGCGCCAAAGCCTTCGACGGCGCCGTCGGCCTCGATGATCAGCGCGCCGGAGCCGTAGTTGAAGACGCCGATACCGCGCCTGCCGCCGGTTACGGCAGTGCCGGAAGCGCTGGTGATGACGAGGTCGCCCGTCGCCGCGGCGGTGTTGCTGGCCAGGATGCCGAGGGAGCTGTTGCCCATGCCGGCGGTGTCGCCTTCGGCGGTGACGGTCAGCGTGCCGGTGCCCCGGTGGATGGCGACGACTGCACCGAGGCCGCCGCTGACTCCCGCGCTGGTGATGTCGAGATCGGTGCTGTCGGAAGAGAAGCTGTACGCGAAGATGCCGTAGTTGGCGCCGGACACCGCTCCATTGGAGGCGATGGACAGCGCGCCGGTGCCGTAGTGAGCCGCATAGATGCCGGTGCTGCCGCCCTCGACGTCTCCATCGGCGACGATGGTCAGTGCCTCGATGCCGTGGTGGACGGCATTGATGCCGACGGCCCCGCCGGTGACGCTGCCGTTCGCGCCGGTGGTCACGGTGAGGCTGGTGCCGGTGCTGCCGTTGTTGAGCGCATAGATGCCGAAACCGTCCGTTCCGACGACATCGCCCTCGGCGACGATGGTCAGCGCGCCGCTGCCGTCGTTGCGGGCGTTGATGCCGGTGGTGCCGCCGGCGACGTCGCCGTTGGCGGTGACGGTGAGTTCGCCCATGCCGTTGTGACGGGCGAAGATGCCGTTGACGCCGCCGGTGACCCCCGCGCTGGTGATGCCGAGGCCGCTGCTGGCGGCCGAATGGCTGTAGGCGTAGATGCCGCTCCCGAGGGTGCCCTCGACTGCGCCGTCGGCGACGATGGTCAGCGTGCCGGTACCGTTGTTGCGCGCGTAGATGCCGACGAGACCGCCGTCGACGCCCAGGCTGGTGACGCTCAGGTCGGTCCCGAGAGCAGAGCTGTTGTAGGCGTGGATGCCCGTGCCGAGGGTACCCTCGACCTCGCCATTGGCGATGATGGTCAGCGCCCCGGTACCGTCGTTGCGGGCATTGATGCCGGTGGTGCCGCCGCGGACTCCCACGCTGGTGATGCTGAGGCCGCCGCTGGCGGCCGAGTGGTTGAAGGCGTAGATGCCGTTGGAGGTCGCCCCGGTGCCGACGACATCGCCGCTCGCGACGATGGTCAGATCCCCGGTGCCGTTGTGAAGGGCGAAGATGCCGTTGTTACCGCCGCTGGCTCCGGCGCTGGTGATGCCGAGGCCGGTGCTGGCGGCAGAATGGCTGTAGGCATAGATGCCCGTCCCGATCATGCCCTCCACATGATCGTTGGCGACGATGGTCAGCGCACCGCTGCCGTTGTTGCGCGCGTAGATGCCGACGAAATAGCCGCTGACGCCGGCACTCGTGACGCTCAGGTCGGTGCCGGAACCGCCGTTGTAGGCCGAGATGCCGCTGCCTTGGATGCCTTCCACCTGGCCGCCGGCGGTGATCGTCAGCGCGCCGCTGCCGTCGTTGAAGACCAGGATGCCGTAGATCTCGCCGCTGACTGCCTCGGTGGTAACGTTGATATCGGTGCTGCTGGCGGAGAGGTTGGCCGCGACGATGCCGCTGGCCGCGGTGCCCTCGACGTGACCGTTGGCGACGACGGTGAGCGCGCCGCCGCCGTAGTTGCGGGCGTTTATGCCGGTGAGGCCGCCACGGACTCCCGCACTGGTGATGGCGAGGCCATGGCCGTCGGCGAGGTTGCGCGCGTAGATGCCGATGCCGTTGGCGCCGGTGGCCTCGACATCGCCTTCGGCTTCGATGATCAAGGCGCCCTGACCGCGATTGAAGGCGGAAATGCCGCGGCTAGCCCCGGAAACGGTGGTGCCGGCCGTGGTGACGACGGTGAGGTCTCCGGTGGCGGCGGCGGTGTTCTCCGCGGAGATGCCGGTGGAGGTTCCGCTGGTGGCGGTGACGCCGCCGGTCGCGGTGATGGTCACTGCACCGGTCCCGTTGGCGATGGCGGAGATGCCGCCATGCAGGCCGACGACCTCGCCGCTGGTGATGCTGATATCGGTACTGTCGGAGGAGCGGCCGTAGGCGAAGATACCGAGGTTGCCGCCGGTGACCACGCCATCGGTGACGATGGTGATCGCGTCGGTACCGCGGTTGACGGCATAGATGCCGATACCGCCGCCGTGGACATCGCCCTCCGCGGCGATGGTCAGTGCCTCGCTGCCGTGGTGGACGGCATAGATGCCGAAACTGCCGCCGGTGACCGTGCTGTCCCCGCCCGTCGTGACGGTCAGGCTCGTGCTGTTGCCGTTGTTGTTGAGCGCATAGATGCCGAATTCATTTGTTCCGACGACGTCGCCCTCGACCGTGACGGTTACCGCCCCGGATCCGTAGTTGCGGGCCAGGATGCCGACCTCGCCGCCCGAAACGACGGAGCCTGCCCCCGAGGTGATCGCGAGCCCGCTCCCGGAGAAGGCATTCTTCGCGAAGAGTCCGGCGCTGTAGTAGTCCGTGCCGGTGACGATGCCGTTGACGGTGATGTCGACGGCACCGGAGCCGAACTCGTTGTAGGCGTAGAGGCCCAGCAAGCCGCCCTGCAGGGTGCCGTTGCTGAAGACCGTGATGCTGCCCGGGACGCCGTAGTAGTCGCCGCCCCCCACGATGTTCAGGGCCGTCGACCCGGCCCCCGCCGTGAGCGACGCTCCCTCGATGTCCGTGAAGGAAAGGGCGCCCTGCACCCCCAGACCGAAACCGGCCATGTCGACGGCGTTGCCGCCGGAGCCGCCTGGGGCCGTGGTATCGACCTCGAAAGCGTCGCCCGTGACGACGATGGCGTTCTCCAGAGGAATAGACTGCGTATCGACGCTGGAGCCGTTGCACAGATAGGTCCCACCGCCCTGGTAGGTGCAGACCGCCTGCCCGTAGGCGCGATCGACATAGCCGGTGAGCGCCCCCACGAGCATGGTGCTCGACCGCAGAAACCGCCAGCGTGGTGAGCGTAACCGCAACTTCCTGGTGCTCCCTCGAACCCTTGCCGCCGAGCCGGCGAGCGCTTCGTTCCCGTACCCGCGCCTCGAACCTCGCGGTGCGGCAGATGCCATTCGCCCGCGCCCGCCGAACGCGAACTCTCGCGCAAACCGCAATACAGGGGTGTTGCCGGTCGCGTGCTCGAAGTAGATGATTCATCCGGGAGAAGCGGGCAAGCTACCGGCGGCTAACGTTTCTTTAGCCAGCGTGCAAAGCGCTCCCGCTTCGAGGGCGACGGCATGCTCCCCGATGCGCGTCGTCATCCCCCCGCGTCGCAGGCGCGCCCAAGGAAAACCGGGGCCCGGGGCTCACCGGTGCGGGGCCCTGGCATTGCGCGGGTGCTTCCGGGGGGCGACCGCTCGGATCACGTGAGTGCCGGCGCGGCTCTTGTTCATCCTGCGGCTGTGCGGTAAGGCGCTTGCGAGGCAGACGAGGAACCCGCATGTCACCGCATGAGCGCATGCCTTCCTCCGCCCCGAGCGGAGACGAGAAGCCGAAGGTGGATCGGGAGGAAGCGGAGACCGTCCCGGCCCGGGAGGGTGCGAAGCGGGCGGAAGAGAAGCTCGCCTACTCCATGTCGCCGGGGTTCCCCGGCTTTCTGGCGGCCCAGCGGATCGCGCTCGCGATCTCGTCCTATCAATCCGGGAAGTTCTACCTGCTCGGCCAGAACGTGAACGGCGGGCTCGTGGTGCACGAGCGCTTCTTCCGAAAGGCGATGGGCATCTGCGTGCCGGCCAAGGACACGCTGCTCCTGGCGACGCTGTTCCAGATCCTGACCTTTCGCAACGTGTTGGAACCGGGTCAGCAGATCAACAACCTGTTCGACGCCTGCTACGTGCCGCGCGAGATACAGGTGACCGGCGAACTCGACGCCCACGACCTCGGGCGCCTGAAGGATGGCCGCACCGTCTTCGTCAACACGCTCTACAACTGCCTCGCCACCCCGTCGGCGCGCCACAGCTTCACGCCGATCTGGAAGCCGCCCTTCATCTCGAAGATCGTCCGGGAGGACCGTTGCCACCTCAACGGGCTCGCCATGCAGGACGGCGTACCGCGCTACGTCACGGCGGTCAGCAAGTCCGACACCATCGACGGCTGGCGCGACCGGCGCTACGACGGCGGCATCGTCGTCGACGTCGCCTCCGGCGAGATCGTCGTCGACGGCCTGTCCATGCCGCATTCGCCGCGACTCTACCGCGACCGGCTGTGGGTGCTGAACTCGGGCACCGGCGAGTTCGGCTGGATCGAACAGGGAGGGCGCGGCGGCAAGGCCGCATTTCGTGCGCTCGCCTTCTGCCCCGGCTTCCTGCGCGGGCTCGCCTTCCACGGCAAGCACGCCTTCGTCGGTCTCTCCAAGCCGCGCTACCAGCGCTTCGAAGGCCTCGCGCTCGACCGCAAGCTCGCCGAGACCGATTCGGAGCCCTGGTGCGGGGTGCAGGTGATCGACCTCGACAGCGGCGCCTGCGTGCATTGGTTCCGCCTCGATGGCCCGGTGGCGGAGCTCTACGATCTGGGCGTGGTGCCGGGCGCGGTGCGACCGATGGCGCTCGGCTTCGCCACCAACGAGATCCTGGGGCTGATCACCCACGACCCGCTCGAAGAGGACGCGCTGCCGACCTGCGGTTGTATCGCCCGAGCCGACGAAACCAGGGGTTCCGCGAGGTCGCGCAGCGCGCCGGACCGCTGCTTTCCCGTCGCGCGGTTCCAGGCTGTCCGCCTGCTTCGCCGATCACATCAACGTGATCGGAGAATCCTGCCCTATCGATCTGTTCTAGAATTCGATTCGCCGATCGGATCGCTTGGCGGCGATCGGAGACGGCGCCGTCGAACAGACAGACGAGCCCCATGGAAAATCGAAAGATCCGCTACTTCCTGACCATGTGTCAGACGCTCAACTTCTCGCGCGCGGCGGAACAGTGTGAAGTCGCCGTGCCGACTCTCACCAAGGCCATTCACAAGCTGGAGGAGGAACTGGGAGGACAGCTCTTCCGCCGCGAGCGGCACCTGACCCATCTCACCGATCTGGGTCGGCTCATGCAGCAGCACTTCTCCGTGGCACAAGACGCGCTGGATGCGGCCAGGACGGAGGCAGAGAGGTACAGCAGCCTCTCGGAAGCGCGGCTCAAGATGGGCGTTTTCTCCACGATGGGGGCCAGGCAGCTGACCGGCTACCTGCGGGCCCTTCGGGCCGCCGCGCCGAATCTGGAGCTCACGCTGTGGGAGAGCCACTGCGAAGAACTCGCCGAGGCACTGACGGCCGGCGAGATCGATGTCGCCATCATGAGCGCCTCGGAGTACGGCGAGCGCCTCAGGGCGATACCGCTCTATCACGAGCCCTTCTACATCGCCTTCGCGCCCGGCCACCGCTTCGAGCGGATGGAGGCGGTGCCGCTGCGTGAACTCACCGGCGAGCCCTACATCAAGCGGCTGCACTGCGAGTTCCCGGCGAATTTCGCCAAGCTGGGCCAGCCCACACCCTACAGCGGCCTGCAGGTCCGCTACATGACGGAACGCGAGGACTGGGTGCAGATGATGGTCGCGACGGGCCTGGGCTGCACGGTGATGCCGCACTTCCTGCCGATGATCGAGGGCGTGCTGATGCGCCCCTTGATCGAGCCGGCCGTCTCGCGCCAGATCAGCATGGTCACCGTGGCGGGACGGCCGCACAGCCGGCCGGTATCCACCGCGATCAAGTGCGCCCGAGCCCTCGCCTGGGAGGCCGGCCTGCCCGAGCAGCTCCCCTCCCCTTGGCCCGCGCGCGCCGCGAGGCCTCAGACATAGGCGATCATCCGGCCGGCCACGGCGACGCCGATCCAGGCCAGCAGCGAGATCGCGGCGCCGGTCCGGGCCCAGCCGGGCGCGTCGGTCCCCTGGCCGAAGAAGCGGTCGCGGCGCAGGCGGCGGTGGAACAGCAGGATGTTGAGCAGCGCCGCCAGGATGAGGGCGAGCTTCAGCAGGAAGTATGGATTGTCGTAGACGTGGTCGGCGTCGGCCGCGAACATCAGGAAGCCGGTCGCCAGCTGCACCACGAAGGCGACGCGCGCGATCGGCAGCAGCAGCGCGGCACTGGCCTCGAGCGAGAGCCCCCGGCCGAAGCCGAGCACCCGCAGGTCGAAGACCGCGATGGAGCCCAGCAGGAAGGCCAGGCCGAGGATGTGCAGCACGCTGGCCAGCGGATAGACCCAGTGAGAGGTGCGCACCAGCTCGCCGAGGGCCGAGGCCTCCAGCGCCTGCATCAGCGCCAGAAGCATGCCCGCGTCGCCGGCCTGTTCCATCGCGCCGGCGGCCTCAGCGCATGCGGTAGGTGGTGCCGGCGACCGCCACCCACTCGACGCGAATCTCCTCCTCGCGCGAGCGGTGCGGATAGCCCATGACCGTGGCTTCGACACCCACCACCGCCACCTCCTCGGTCAGGCCGCGGCTGCGCGTGCGGCTCGGCGGCGCCAGCACCACCTCCCAGAGCCGCTCCTCGGTGCGCAGCAGCATCTCGGCGTGCGGCCAGTCGAAGGACATGCCCTCGATGACGCCGGTCAGCTCCCGTGGATTGTCGGCCTGGTAGCCGCCCCAACCGTGATGGGCGCGGGCGGCGGTCGGCGGCAGGAACAGCGCGCTGCCGGCGAGCAGCAGGGCACTGCGGCGCGAGAGGACGGCCATGACGGCGCTCCCTTTCCGGCTTCCCGATAGACAGGAGATGGGGCGCGGGAGAGCGGGATCAACCGAAAGGCGGTATCGCGCGCGGCAAGACCCGCGGCAAAACCCGCGGCTGCCTGCCCTCAGGTCTTGGCGTAGGGGTTGTGGGACTTCTTCAGGTGCAGGCGGATCGGCGTGCCGGGGAGGTCGAAGTCCTCCCGCAGCGCGTTCTCCAGATAGCGCAGGTAGGCGCCGGGTAGTTCGTCCGGGTGCGAGCAGGAGATCGCGAAGGTGGGCGGACGCGAACGCGCCTGGGTGATGTACTTCAGGCGGATGCGGCGGCCGCCCGGCGCCGGCGGCGGATGCGCCGAGACGACCTGCTGCAGCCAGCGGTTCAGCACGCCGGTGGAGAGCCGGCGGTTCCAGACTGCGTAGGCGTCGAAGACGGCCTGCAGCAGCCGGTCGGTGCCGCGTCCCTGCAGCGCCGAGAGGGTCACGAGCGGGATGCCGCGGGTCTGCGGGAAGGAGCGCTGCAGCCGGTCCTGCACCGCCTTGAGGGCCAGCGCCCGGTCGTCGACCGCGTCCCACTTGTTGAGCGCGATCACCAGGGCGCGGCCCTCGTCCACCACCTGGCGGGCGATGGTGAGGTCCTGCTTCTCCATCCCCTGCCCGGCGTCGAGCACCAGCACCACCACCTGCGCGAAGTCGATGGCGTGCCTGGTGTCGGCGGCCGAGAGGCGCTCGACCCGGTCCTCGACCTTGGCGCGGCGGCGCAGACCGGCGGTATCGACCAGCCGCAGCGGCCGGCCGCGGTATTCCCAGTCGATGGAGATGGCGTCGCGGGTGATGCCCGCCTCCGGCCCGGTCAGCAACCGCTCCTCGCCGATCAGGCGGTTGACCAGGGTCGACTTGCCGACGTTGGGGCGGCCGACGACGGCGAGCTGCAGCGGCCCCGGATCGCGCTCCTCCTCCGCCGCCTCCTCTTCCGGCTCGCCCTCGCCGGCAGCCTCGGTCTCCTCGTCGGGGAAGGCTTCCTCCTCCTCCGCGGCCGGTCCCTCGGGGCGGATCAGCGGCGCCAGGAACTCGTAGAGCTCGTCGAGGCCCAGGCCGTGCTCGGCCGAGAGCGCGATCGGCTCGCCCAGACCCAAGGCGTAGGCCTCCAGCCGCCCGGCCTCGCCGGCCTTGCCCTCGCACTTGTTCGCGGCCAGCAGCACCGGCTTCTTCGCGCGGCGCAGCTGGTCGGCGAAGTGGGCGTCCAGCGGCGTGACGCCGGTGCGGGCGTCGAGCAGCATCAGCACCGCGTCGGCCTGCTCCACCGCCTGCTCGGTCTGGCGGCGCATCCGCGCCTCCAGGCTGTCGTCGGTGACGTCTTCCAGCCCGGCGGTGTCGATCACGGTGAACTCGAGGTCGAAGAGCCCGCCCTGCCCCTCGCGGCGGTCGCGGGTGACTCCGGGGCGGTCGTCGACCAGCGCCAGGCGCCGGCCGACCAGGCGGTTGAAGAGCGTCGACTTGCCGACGTTGGGCCGGCCCACCAGCGCCAGGGTGAAGGGCGCCGGCCCCTGCTCGCGCGGCACCGTGCCTCTGCGGCGGCGGCTCACCGCAGTGCCAGCAGCTGGCCGCCGTCGGTGACCAGGAGCAGCGTGCCCTCCACCACCGCCGGCTGGATCGTCATCGAGCCGGAGAGGGACAGGCGTTGCTGCTCGGCGCCGTCGAAGGGCGAGAGGAAGAGGACCTCGCCGAGGCTGTTGACCAGGACCAGGCGCTGACCCGCCAACACCGGGCCTGCCCAGATCACCGGGTCGGTGCGGTCGTCGGGGCGGCGGAAGCGCTGCAGCTGCGCGGTCCAGCGCACCCGTCCGTCGCCGCGCCGCAGGGCCACCAGCTGTGCCTCGTTGGTGACCAGGAAGACGGTGTCGCCGGCGACCCAGGGGGTCTGGATGCCGCCGATCGAGGCCTCCCAGAGCGGCAGACCGCGGCGCTGGTCGATGGCCGCCATCAGGTTCGAGTTGGAGATCGCCACCACCAGCCCCTCGTCCATCACCGGATGGCCGCGGATCTGGGCGATGTTGGCGCTCTGGTCGAGGCGGCGCACCCCGGCCAGGGAGTCCTCCCAGAGGACCTGGCCGTTGTCCGCCAGCAAGGCGACGATCTCGCCGGAGGTGAAGGCCGCGACCACCGTGCTGCCGGCCACAGCGGGGCTGGCGCCGCCGAGCATCCCGGCGCTCTCCTCCAGCCCTGCATAGGACCAGAGCTCTTCGCCGCTCGCGGCGTCGACGGCCACCAGCAGGTTCTCCAGGGTGACGGCGAAGACGCGGCCCTGGGCATAGGTCGGCCCGGCGCGCATCGGCGCGCCGAGCGGCGTCTCCCAGAGGATCTCGCCGCTGCCGGTGTCGAGCGCGAAGAGGCTGCCGAAGCCGGTGGTGACGTAGGCCCGCCCCTCGCCGACGGCCACGCCGCCGCCGAAGTAATCCTCCCGGCCGCTGCGATCCTGACCCAGGTCCCGCGTCCAGAGGCGGCGGCCGCCGGACAGCTCGAAGGCGCTGACCTGGCGCCGGGCGTCCAGGGTGAAGACCGTGCCGCCCGAGGAGACCGGCTGCGCCAACAGGCGCCGGCTGCTGCTGCTGCCCTCGCCGACGCTGGCGCTCCAGACCACCCGCGGGGCCTCGCTCGCCTCCAGGTGCCGGAAGGAATGGGCGGAATCGCCGCCGGGCTGCGGCCAGGCCGAGTTGCGGAAGGGCCGCGGCAGGTTCATCGCCTCCCGCGCGGCCATGGGGTCCGCCTCCAGGCTGCCCTCGCCGACCAGCACCGCGACCCGCTCGCCGGGCAGCGGCGGGGCGTCGCTCTCACCCAGCCAGCCGGTCAGCGTGTCACAGCCGGTCAGCAACAGCAGGCCGGCGCAAGCCAGTCCGGCGGAACGCAGTCGCCGCAGCATCGCGGTCACTCCCCGATCGTCGCGAGCAGTTCGGCGGCGCGCCGGCGGGTGCCGGGCGGCGCCTCGATATCGGCCACCAGGCCCTCCAGGCGCTGGCGCGCCGTGGCCTCGTCGCCGCGCGCCAGGGCGGCGACGCCGGACAGCTCGACGGCCAGCGGCCGGTATGGCCGCCCGGCAGCGGTCAGCGGCTCCAGCATGGCTTCGGCCTCCGCCGCCTCGCCCTGATCGAGGCGATGGCGTGCCGCGGCCAGGACCGCCGCGTCGCGGAAGGCGGCCGGTGCGTTGCTGGCTGCGATCTCGCCCCAGATCGCCAGGGCCCGGTCGCCCTCACCCGCCTCGGCGGCCAGGCGCGCCGCCTCGAAGCCGGCCAGCAGCCCGTAGCCGCCGCTGCCCGGGTCGGTGAGCGCGGCGAAGGCGGCCATCGCCTGCTCGCTCTCGCCCGCCGCCAGCAGGCTGACAGCCGCGTTGTAGGACTGCGAGGCGGCCGCACGCTGGCGCTGCTCGTAGACCGTCCAGCCCTGGTAGCCGGCTACGCCCAGGACCACGGCCAGCACCACCGCGACGACGAAGACGCCGTACTTCTTCCACAGCTTGAGGAGTTGGTCGCGACGGACCTCCTCCTCCACTTCCTTGAAGATATCGCTCACTCTGGCCTCTCGTCCGGCGGCTCCGCAGGGCGCGTACCATAGCCGGAGCCGCCGCTCAAGGTAAGGTCTACGGCGGGAGCCGTCCGACGGTGGCGTCCCCCGGGTCGCATGCCGGGTCGCAAGCGGTCCGCGCGCTGGACGCGCCGACCTTTTTGCGAGACACTGGGCGTCACGGAACCGACACACGTGAGAAGGAGTGCGGCGCGTGGCAGGGGTGGTCCGACTGGAGGAGTATCGCTCCGGGCGCCGCAAGGACCAGGTCGTCACCTACTTCTCGCGCCGCGAACTCGACAGCCTGCTCTCGCTCTACAGCCGCCGGGTGGCGACGGGAGAGTGGCGCGACTACGCTATCGACCACTGCGCCGGCTTCGCCCTCTTCTCGGTCTTCCGCCACTCCTTCGACCGGCCGGTCTTCTCCATCGCCAAGCGTGCCGGAGGCGCCTCGCGCAGCGGGGAGTATCTGCTCTTGAGCGGGCACCGGCAGCTCGCCAGCGACAAGAGCCTGGCGGGGCTGCTCAAGCGCTTCGAGAAGAAGCTCCAGATCGTCTCCTGACCAACGGGCCCTTCGGGGCCCGCCGGTTTTCGGGACGGGCCGTACGGCAATCGCCGTCGGGGCGATCACCGTCAGGCCAGCAGCGCGCCCACCCGCTCCAGGCTGCGCGGCAGCGCGACGCCGTGGCGTGCGCAGAGCGGCGCGAGCAGGCGTTCCACCTCCGCGCGGCCGAGCGTATCCATCAGGGCGCAGGGCGGTCGGCCGAAGCGCAGCGCCAGGCGCGCGCCCCGGTCGATGTCGGCCGGTGCGGCCACCGCCTCGTCCAGCGACTCCAGCACCGGCAGAAAGACGGCGGCGCGCAGGCGATCGGCGAGGATCGCGTCGGCCGCCGGGTCGGGCGGCGGCGCGTCGTCGATCTCGAAGCTCTCCCCGGCCTCCCCCACCCGCACCAGCAGCTCCGCCGGGGCGTAGAAGGAGCCGAGCGGCGCGAGGTTGCGCACGGCGTGGAGATTGATGCGCGGCTTGACGATGTTCTGCACGAAGAAGGGGCCGGCGGCGACCTCCAGGCTCTCCTGCGCCACGCGGTCGACCTGGGCCGTGGTGCCGAGGCCCTCGTCCACCAGCCGCGCCGCCTCGTTGGTGAAGGGGCAGAAGAAGCGGTTGACCGCGAAACCGTAGGAATCCCGGCAGAGCAGCGGCTGCTTGCCGGTCGCCCGAACGAAGTCCAGCGCGGACTCCACGGTGTCGGCCGCCGTGGCGGCGCCGCGCACCACCTCCACCAGGGGATTGACCTGGGCCGGGCTGAAGTAGTGCAGGCCCAGGAAGCGCTCCGGCCGGGCGTAGTGCGCCGCCAGGTCGCCGACGCGCAGGCAGGAGGTGTTGGTGGCGACGATCGCCGCGGGGTCGAGCAGGCCGGAGAGGTCGGCGAAGACCCGGGCCTTGAGGTCGAAGTCCTCGAAGACCGCCTCGATCACCAGGTCGCAGCCGGCCAGGTCCGCCGGTCCCTCCCCCGCCGTCAGCCGTTCCGAGGCCGCCTCGGCCGTGTCGGAATCGAGCCGCCCCTTCTCGACCGAGCGGGCGTAGAACTGCCGCGCCTGCTCCAGGGCGGCCAGCGCCGCCTCGGGCCGGGCGTCGACCAGGATCACCTCGAAGCCGGCAGCGGCCGTCGCCGTGGCGATACCGCCGCCCATCGTGCCGGCACCGAGAATGCCGATCCGCGACAGGGCCATGGAGGGACTACTTCTCCAGAGCCTTGACGATGCCCTCGCACATCTTCTTGGCGTCGGCCAGCAGCATCATGGTCTGGTCCATGTAGAACAGCGGGTTGTCGACGCCGGCGTAGCCGCTGGCCATGGAGCGCTTCACGAAGAGCACGTTCTGCGCCTTCTCCACGTCCAGCACCGGCATGCCGTAGATCGGCGAGGCCGGGTCGGTCTTGGCCGAGGGGTTGGTGACGTCGTTCGCGCCGATGACGAAGGCCACGTCGGTCTCCGCGAAGTCGCGGTTGATCTCGTCCATCTCGAAGACCTCGTCGTAGGGGACGTTGGCCTCCGCCAGCAGGACGTTCATGTGGCCGGGCATGCGGCCCGCGACGGGGTGGATGGCGTACTTCACGTCGACACCCTCCTTCTTCAGCAGGTCGGCCATCTCGCGCAGGGCGTGCTGCGCCTGGGCCACGGCCATGCCGTAGCCCGGGACGATGACGACCTTCTCGGCGTTGCGCATCAGGAAGGCGGCGTCCTCGGCCGAGCCCTGGCGGTAGCTGCGCTCCTCGCCGTCGCCGGCCGCCGCGGCCGCCGTCTCGCCGCCGAAGCCGCCCAGGATCACCGAGAAGAAGGAGCGGTTCATCCCCTTGCACATGATGTAGCTGAGGATGGCGCCGGCCGAGCCCACCAGCGCACCGGTGATGATCAGCAGGTTGTTCTCGAGGGTGAAGCCGATGCCCGCCGCCGCCCAGCCGGAGTAGGAGTTGAGCATGGAGATCACCACCGGCATGTCGGCGCCGCCGATCGGGATGATGATCAGCACGCCGAGCGCCAGGGTGACCAGCACGATGAGCCAGAAGGCGGCGCCCGACTGGCCGGAGACCAGCCAGATGATGAGCACGACGGTCAGGATGCCGAGGCCCAGGTTGACCCAGTGCTGCATCGGGAAGACCACCGGCCGGCCGCTGACCAGGCCCTGCAGCTTGGCGAAGGCGACGATCGATCCGGTGAAGGTGATGGCGCCGATGGCCGTACCGATCGCCATTTCGATCAGGGAGTTGACCTTGATCGCACCGGGCCCGCCGATGCCGTAGGCCTCGGGATTGTAGAAGGCGGCGGCGGCCACCAGCACGGCGGCCAGGCCGACCAGCGAGTGGAAGGCGGCCACCAGCTGCGGCAGCGCCGTCATCTGGATGCGCAGGGCGATCACCGTGCCGATCGAGCCGCCGACGAGGACGCCGGCGAAGATCAGCACGAGATTGACCTCGGGCAGGATGAAGAGCGTGGTCAGCACGGCGATCGCCATGCCGGCCATGCCGAAGCGCAGGCCGTTGCGGCTCGTCTCCGGATGCGACAGCCCGCGCAGCGCGAGGATGAAGCAGACCGAGGCGACGAGATAGAAGAGCGCGGCGAGATCGTGGCTCATGCGTGGGTCCCCCGGCTCACTTCTGCTTCTTCTTGAACATCGACAGCATCCGGTAGGTCACCAGGAAGCCGCCGAAGATGTTCACGCTGGCCAGGGTCACGGCGATGAAGCCCATGATCTCGCTGAAGCCGTAGCCGCCGGTGCCGGCGGCGATCAGGGCGCCGACGATGATCACCGAGGAGATGGCGTTGGTGACGCCCATCAGCGGCGAGTGCAGCGCCGGCGTCACCCGCCAGACCACGTGGTAGCCGACGAAGATCGCCAGGACGAAGACGGTGAGCCCGATCACCAGCGGCGAGGGGCCGGCCTCCATCGCCGGCAGCACCTCGGTGACGCGCGAGGCCTCGTGCGCCAGCGCCGCGGCGCCCTCCGACAGCTCTCGGGCGCGGTTGGCCAGGTCGACGGCCTGCTCGACGAGGGTTCCGCTCATCTCACTCCCCCTTTCCCGCAGCGGCCAGCGCCGGATGCACCACGGCACCGTCGCGGGTGACCAGCGTTCCCTTCACGATCTCGTCCTCCCAGTCCAGCTTCAGGCTCTTGCTCTCCTTGTCGAACAGCAGGGAGACGAAGTTGAAGAGGTTGTTGGCGTAGAGCATCGAGGCATCGGCCGCGAGACGGCCGGGCACGTTGGTGTAGCCGACGATCTTCACACCCTCGGCCTGGACCACCTTGCCGGCCTTGGAGAGGGCGACGTTGCCGCCGTTGTCCACCGCCAGGTCGACGATCACCGAGCCCGGCTTCATGGAGCGGACCATCTCCTCGCTCACCAGCTTGGGTGCCGGCCGGCCGGGGATCAGCGCTGTGGTGATCACCACGTCCATCTTGCGGACGGTCTCGGCCAGCAGCTCGGCCTGCTTCTTCTGGTATTCGGCACTCATTTCCTTGGCGTAGCCGCCGGCGGTCTCGGCCTGCTTGAACTCCTCGTCCTCCACGGCGACGAACTTGCCGCCGAGCGACTGCACCTGCTCCTTGGCCGCGGGGCGCACGTCGGTGGCGAAGACCACGGCGCCGAGCCGCTTGGCCGTGGCGATGGCCTGCAGGCCGGCGACGCCGGCGCCCATCACCAGCACCTGGGCCGGATTGATGCGACCGGCGGGCGTCATCATCATGGGAAAGGCGCGGCCGTACTCCGCCGCGGCGTCGAGCACGGCCTTGTAGCCTGCCAGGTTGGCCTGGCTGGAGAGCACGTCCATGGACTGGGCACGGGTGATGCGCGGCATGAGGTCCAGGGCGAAGGCGGTTACGCCCGCCTCGGCGATCGCGGTCAGCTCCGGCCCGGCGCGGTAGGGATCGAGCACACAGGCGAGCAGCGCGCCGCGCGGCAGCGCCGCCAGTTCCTCGGGCAGCGGGCGGCGCACCTTCAGGACCAGGTCCGCACCGGCGGCCGCGGCCGCCGCGTCGGCGGCGATCTCCGCCCCCTGATCGGCGAAGAGTCCGTCGGGCAGCGAGGCGCCGGCGCCGGCGCTCTTCTCCACGGCGACCTCGATGCCCAGTCCTTTCAGCTTCTTGACGCTGTCGGGCGTCGCCGCGACGCGCGGCTCGTCCGGGCGCCGCTCCTTGAGGATGGCGATCTTCATCGGCTTCCTTTCCCAGTGCCCCCGCGCGACCTCGGGCGTGGACCGAGGCCCCCGCCGGCGCGCCCCGATCATGCCGCGCACCGCCGCGAGCCACAACCCCGCCGACCGTCACCGGTCCGCACCGCCGGTTTCGATGGCAGGAGCGAGCGACCGTCCTACATTGAAGGGCGGCACCACGGAACTGGGAGCAAAGCATGGCCTCTGTCCCCCTCCTCCACCCCCGCCCGCACGTTCGCTCTTACGATCGCCCCGCCGGGCGCCGCCGAACCGCGCTGACAGTCGCCGGCGCCGGCCTGCTGGCCGCCGCCTGCGCCGCTCCGTCGGCGGCGCAGAACGCGACCTTTGAGTCACGCGACCACGAGTTCCGCGTCGTCACCGTCGCCGAGGGCCTGGAACACCCCTGGGGCCTCGCCTTCCTGCCGGACGGGCGCAAGCTGGTGACCGAGCGGCCCGGCCGGCTGCGGATCGTGGAGGCCGACGGCGGCCTGCTCCCCGATCCCGTCCCCGGCGCGCCGGAGGTGGTGGCGAGCGGCCAGGGCGGCCTGCTGGACATCGCCCTGCACCCCGCGTTCGAGGAGAACGGGCTGGTCTACTTCACCTACGCCGGGCGGGTGCCCGAGGGCGTCACCACTCAGGTGGCCCGCGCCCGCTTCGACGGCGAACGCCTGCACGATCTGGAGCGGATCTTCTCCGCCGACGCGGCCCGCTCCGGCGGCCGCCACTTCGGCAGCCGCCTGGTCTTCGACCGCGAGGGCTATCTCTGGATCAGCGTCGGCGACCGCGGCGAGGCCGACATGGCGCAGGACCCGAGCAACCACATCGGCACCACGCTGCGCCTGCGCGACGACGGCAGCCTGCCCGACGACAATCCCTTCGTCGGCCGCGAGGGCTACCGGCCGGAGATCTGGTCCTACGGCCACCGCAACGCCCAGGGCATGACGCTGCATCCCGAGACGGGGGTGGTCTGGCAGCACGAGCACGGCCCGCGCGGCGGCGACGAGATCAACATCCCGGAAGCCGGGCTGAACTACGGCTGGCCGGTCACCACCCACGGCACCGCCTATTCCGGCCTGCCGGTCGGCGTCGGCCCGGAGGCGCCCGGCATGGAGCCGCCGCTGCTGCACTGGACCCCGTCGATCGCGCCTTCGGGCATGGCCTTCTACGGCGGGGAGGAGTTCCCGGCCTGGCAGGGCGACCTCTTCGTCGGCGGCCTGGCCCTGCCGCAGCTGCGCCGGGTGGTCATGGAGGGGGACGAGATCGTCGACGAGGAGGCGCTGCTGGAGGAGATGCGCGCGCGCATCCGCGACGTGCGCATGGGGCCGGACGGCCGGCTCTATCTGCTCACCGACCACAGCGACGGCCGCCTGCTGCGGCTGGAGCCGGCCGAGAACTGAGAAGCAGGGACCAAAGGAGGGGAACAGGACGATGGACGCTAACGAGCGGCGGGTGATCGACGAGCTCTTCGGCAAGCTGGAGGTCGCCGAACGGCAGGGCGGCCCGCGCGACGCCGAGGCCGAGGCACTGATCGGCGAGCGGCTGCGGCGGCAACCCGCGGCGCCCTACTACATGGCCCAGGCCATCGTCTTCCAGGAGGCGGCGCTGCGCCAGGCGCAGGGCCGCATCCAGGAGCTGGAGGCCGAGCTGGCCGCCCGCCCCGCCGGCAGCGGCTTCCTCGGCGGCCTGTTCGGCGGCGGCGAGCCGGCGCAGAACCCGCGCACACGGCCGCAGCCCAGCCCCATGGCCGCCTACCGCGAGCGCCCCGGCTTCCTCGGCGGCGCCATGCAGACGGCGCTGGCCGTGACCGGCGGCGTCATGCTGGGCTCCTTCCTCGCCTCGATGATCTCCGGTGGCGGCTCGGAGGCCGCGGCGGCCGAAGCCATGCCCGCGGATCTGCCCCCGGACGAGGGCGGGGCAGACTACGGCGACGGCTTCGACAGCGGCTGGGGCGGCGGCTTCGACGACAGCGGCGGCCTGGATTTCTGAGGCGTGAGGCGGCCGGGCCGGGAACGCCTGGCCTTGTCTTACGCCTGGGCGGCGAAGGCGGTCTCGTAGTGGCGCTTCTGCAGCTGCAGGGCCGTCACGGTGTTGCGCATCAGGATCGAGACGGTGACCGGCCCGACGCCGCCGGGCACGGGGGTGATCCAGCCGGCGACCTCGTGGCAGCTCGCGAAATCGGCATCGCCCACCACGCGGCTGCCGCCGTCGGGGCTGTTCACCTGGTTGATGCCGATGTCGATCAGCACGCAGCCCGGCTTGATCATGGCCCCCGTCACCAGCCCCGGCTTGCCCACGGCGACGAAGACCGCGTCGGCCTTGCGCGAGTGCATGGCGAGGTGTCGCGTCATGTGGTGGCAGACCGTGACGGTGGCGCCCTCGCTCATCAGCAGAAAGGCGATGGGCTTGCCGACGATCTCCGAGTGGCCGATCACCACCACCTCCAGGCCGCGCAGGTCGAGCCCCGTGGCCTTGAGCAGCTCGACCGAGGCCACCGAGGTGCAGGGGCCCAGGGTCAGCTCGTTGTAGACGATGTTGCCGATGGAGGCGGGGTGCATGCCCTCCACGTCCTTGAGCGGGTGCACCGCCGACTGCAGCTGCTTGATCGAGAGGTGGCGCGGCACCGGCCGCTGAATGATGACGCCGCTGACGCGCGGGTCGGCGTTCAGCGCCTGGATCGCCGCCAGCATCTCGGTCTGGGTCACGGCCTCGGGATAGACCCGCTCCTCGAAGGCGATGCCCAGCGCCTCGGCGACGCGCCGCTGGTTGCGGACATAGATCACCGCCGCCTCGGCATCGCCGATGCAGATCGACACCAGGCGCGGCTTCCAGCCCTGCTCGGCCAGCGCCGCCACCTCCTCCGCCACCTCGGCGCGGATGCGCTCCGCCACGGGCCGGCCGCTCAGCAGCTTGTGGTCCGCCGGCGGCAGCGGTACCGGCATAGCACTCGGGTTCATCTGGCCACGGACTCCCTGGACGACGATCGACGCCCTCTCCTACGCCGGTCGGGCCGCGGGAACCAGCCTGCAACCGTCGGATTACCTCTCTCGTCCGACTCCCGAAGGAAGGCTTGCGCGACGGGGGCCCTCCGGTTCACATTTCGCAAGCGATTCCCTATGTAAGTCCCCACCGCCAGAACTCCCAAAGAGGCAGGCCGGCGAAACGCCGGCGCCCGCGACACCAGAGAAGGAGAGACCCCATGGCATTCGAGCTTCCGCCGCTGCCCTACGCCCAGGATGCGTTGGAGCCGCACTACTCGGCGAAGACCCTGAGCTTCCACCACGGCAAGCACCACCAGGCCTACATCAGCAAGACCAACGAGCTGGTGGCCGGCACCGAGCTGGAGGGCAAGCCGCTGGAGGAGGTGATCGCCGCCGCGAAGTCGGCCGGCAACCAGGGCCTCTTCAACCAGTCGGCGCAGATCTGGAACCACACCTTCTTCTGGAACTGCATGAAGCCGGGCGGCGGCGGCAAGCCGGGCGGCGCGCTGGGCGAGGCGATCGACAAGTCCTTCGGCTCCTACGACGACTTCGTCGCGAAGTTCAAGGCCTCGGCCGTGGGCAACTTCGGCAGCGGCTGGACCTGGCTGGTGAAGCAGGGCGACGGCCTCGCCATCGTCAACACCAGCGGCGCCGGCACCCCGCTGGTCGAGCAGGGGCAGACGCCGCTGCTCACCGTCGACGTCTGGGAGCACGCCTACTACCTGGACTACCAGAACCGGCGGCCGGACTTCGTCCAGGCCTTCTTCGACCACCTGGCGAACTGGGACTTCGTCGGCGAGAACCTGGCGAAAGCCTGATTCTGCCCCGGCAAAGACACGGGACGAGAAGGGGCCGCCGGCCGGCGGCCCCTTCGCATTTCGGGCCCGACGCCCTATCTTTGCTCGGAACGAGAGCAGACCACGATCCCGGACAGGAGGTTCCCTTGCGCCCCATGACCACCATCGGCGCCATTCTCGCGCTCGCCGGTCTCGCCGCCCTGGTTCTCCCCTATATCCCCTTCACCACCGAGGAGACCATCCTCGAGCTGGGGCCGCTGGAAGCCAGCGCGGAGCGCGAGCGCAGCCTGGCGATTCCGCCTTTCGTCGGCATCGTCCTGCTGGTGATCGGCGCCGGCCTGCTGGTCTTCGACCGTTCGCGGCGCTGACGCGGGCGCTCCGACGGCGGCGAGATCTACTCCGCCGCCTCGTCGATCTTGGGTCGTGACACCGAGGACGGCGACTCCGGCCAGGCCGCCAGCACCGACTGCACGACGGTCGCCAGGGGAATCGCGAAGACGATACCCCAGAAACCCCAGACGCCGCCGAAGAAGAGGATGGCGACGATGATCGCCACGGGGTGCAGGTTCACCACCTCGGAAAAGAGCACCGGCACCAGCACGTTGCCGTCCAGCGCCTGAATCACCAGATAGGTGCCCACCGCCCAGAGGAAGCCTGGCCCCAGCCCGAACTGCACGTAGGCGATGACCGCGACCGGCAGGGTGACGACGGTGGCGCCGATGTAGGGGACCAGCACCGAGATGCCGGTCAGCACCGCCAGCAGCAGGGCGAAGTTCAGCCCGATCAGCACGAAGCAGATGTAGGTGACGACGCCGACGATGGCGATCTCCACCACCTTGCCGCGGATGTAGTTGCCGAGCTGCCGGTCGACGTCGCGCCAGACCCGGTCGGCGAGCGGCCGCTCCTCCGGCAGGAACTGGATCATCCAGGCGACGATCCTTTCGCGATCCTTCAGCATGAAGAAGACCAGCAGCGGCACCAGGACCGCGTAGATCGCCAGAGCCGCCAGGGTGTAGAGCGAGGTCACCGACCAGCCCAGCACCCGCTGCCCGACCACCAGCACCTCGTTGCGCAGCGACGCGATGACCTGCTCCATCTGCTGCGGGTCGAAGAGGGTCGGATACTGCTGCGGCAGCTCCATCAGCGCTTGCTGCATGGCGGCGAAGATGGCCGGCAGGTTGCGCGCCAAGTCCACCGCCTGCTGCACCATCACCGGCACAACCGCCAGCATCAGGAAGGCCACGGCCACCAGGAAGCCGCAGAAGACCACCAGCACGGCGAGCAGCCGCGGCACGTGCAACCGCTCCAGCAAGCGCACGGGGGCGAGCAGCAGGTAGGTGATGACGATCGAGACCAGGAAGGGCAGCAGGATCCCGGCGAAGGCCATCAGTGCGAGCGTGAGCCCGCCCAGCAGCAGGACCAGGATGATGACCTGCGGGTTGCCGAAATGCCGCCGAAACCAGTTGCGGATCGGGTTCATCCTGGTTCCCTGGACCGAAGGCGGCCCGATGCCGTGCCTTCCATGGTCAGACTAGCCTCGCCGACAGCGCGCGCCTAGATGCTCGCGCCGTCCTCAGCCCCCGTCGCGCTTGGCTTGGCCGCGCTTGACCTGGGCCGAGAGACGGCCCTTGTCGCGGGCGCTGTCGGGAAAGCCCTTGGCCTTGCTCGACGGCTTGGCCTGCATCCCGCGGCTCTTCGTCCGGCCCCGCGCCGGCGTATCGTCCGAGCCGGCCGCGCTCTTCATCGCCAGCGCCCGCCTCGCCGCTTCGGCGGTGCTCGTGCGGGCCGCGGCGGCGGCGCGGCGGCCACTCTCCTTCTTCGCCCGCTGCTGGGCGTCGTTGAAGATCTTCGCCTTGTAGACGGTGTTGCGATTGTCGCCGGCCGGGCGGGTGCCCCGCGATGCGGCCTTGCCGCGCATCTCCCGGCGCTGGCGCCGCGCCTCGTCGCGCCACTTGGAGCGGAGCTCGCGCAGTCGCACCACCAGCTTGCGCAGATCCTCGTCGGCCAGTTCGCCGAGCTGCGGCAGGTGGGTCTGCTCGACCGCCTCCAGTTCGTCGGCGGTCAGCAGCCGGCGCTCGGCTGCGGTGGTCTGCGTGCTCATCGGTCGTATCTCCTCCTGGGTCTCGTGACCTGAAATGCCTCGCCCGTCGTCATTCGACGGCGATCAGGGCGGCGGCGACCGCCCGCTCCTCCGCCATCAGCACGTTGTAGGTGCGGGCCGCCGCGCCGGTGTCCATCGGCTCGATCACCACCCCGCGATCCTTCAACAACCCCCGCAGCGCCCTGGACGGAAGCTGCGCGCCTCGCCCGCAGCCCAGCAGCAGCACCTCCACCCCGCCTTCCTCGACGACCGCAGACAGGCTCTCGGCGTCGACCTGCTCGAAACGCGCCGGCGGCCAGGGAAGCGTGCGCTGCGGGAACACCAGGACGGACCCGCTCCAGACCTTGCCCGACACCCGGAAGCGCCCGTCGCCGTAGCTCTCGATCACCTGCCGCCCGGTCGGGATCAGCGGCGTGACGTCCATCGCCTCAGCCGCCTCCGCTCGCCGCCGCCGGCGTCGCGCCCTTCTGCTCCTCCTCGGCCGGAGCCAGCGAGCTGCGTCGCAGGCCGAGGTAGTAGAGCAGCGGCACGGCGATGCCGATGGTCGAGAAAGTGCCGATCACCACGCCCCATATCAGGCCGGCGGTGAAGCCGCGGATCACCTCGCCGCCCAGGACGTAGAGCGTCACCAGCGCGATCAGCGTGGTCACCGAGGTCAGGATCGTGCGCGAGAGCGTCGCGTTGAGCGCCTCGTTCAGGATCTCCGGCATCGCCTTCTTCTTGTACTTGCGCACGGTCTCGCGCACGCGGTCGAAGACGACGACGGTATCGTTGATCGAATAACCCGCGATGGTCAGCACCGCCGCCAGGGTCGCCAGGTTGAACTCGATCTGCAATACGGAGAAGAAGCCGACCGTGGCGATGACGTCGTGCACCAGCGCCAGCAGGGCCGCGAGCGCGAAGTGCCACTCGAAGCGGAACCAGATGTAGACCGCGATCCCCAGCAGCGAGAGAATCGTCGCCAGCATGCCGGCGCGTCTGAGTTCCTCGCCCACGCGCGGACCGACGAACTCGGTTCGTCGGTACTCTTCGACCAGTTCACCCAGCTCGGCGCGTACGGTCGAGATCGCCGCCATCTGCGCCGCCTCGTCGCCGTCCTGGCGCTGGACGTTGATCAGCACGTCGGTCGGCGCGCCGAACTCCTGCAGCGTCACTTCGCCGAGCCCGAGGCCACCGAGCCGCCCGCGCAGTTCCTCGATGTCGGCCGGCTGGTGAGTGCGGATCTCGATCAGGATGCCGCCGCGGAAGTCGACGCCGAAGTTCAGGCCCTGGGTCAGGAAGGTCGCGATCGACCCCGTCATCAGCACCATCGCAAACACCAGGAACCAGCGCCGCAGCGCGAGGAAAGGCACCTTCGGTTCGGCCGGGAGTAGTCGGATCAATGCCATCGTCGCGCCTCCGTCAGATCGGCAGAGCCTTCTTGGCGCGGCCGGCCCTGAGCCAGCTCACCACCATGAGGCGCGTCACCATGATCGCGGTGAACATGGAGGTCACCAGGCCGATCGCCAGGGTCACGGCGAAACCGCGGATCGGGCCGGTGCCGAAGTTGTAGAGCAGAACCGCGGCGATCAGCGTCGTCACGTTCGCGTCGATGATCGCCGAAAGCGCCTGGCGATAGCCCATGTCGATCGCCGAGACCGGCCCCCGCCCGTTGCGCACTTCCTCGCGGATGCGCTCGAAGATCAGCACGTTGGCATCCACCGCCATGCCGATGGTCAGCACGATGCCGGCGATGCCCGGCAGTGTCAGGGTCGCCTGCAGGCCCGAGAGCACGCCCAGGATCAGGATCAGGTTGATCAGCAGGGCGCAGGCCGCCATCACGCCGAACAGCCCGTAGGCGGCCGACATGAAGAGCATCACCAGCACCAGGCCCAGCAGCGAGGCGGTCTCGCCGGCGGCGATGGAGTCGGCGCCGAGACCGGGCCCGACCGAGCGTTCCTCCAGCACCGTCAGCTCGGCCGGCAGCGCGCCGGCACGCAGCAGAAGGGCAAGATCCTGGGCCGACTGGGTGGTGAAGCTGCCGGAGATGATGCCCCGCCCGCCCAGGATCGGCTCGCGGATGACCGGCGCGGAGATCACCTGGTCGTCGAGCACGATGGCGAAGAGTCGGCCCACGTTGCTGCGGGTGGCCTCGCCGAAACGCTGGGCACCGATGGAGTCGAAGCGGAAGGAGACGACCGGCTGACCGTCCTGGAAGGTCGGCTGGGCGTCGACCAGGTTGTCGCCGCTCACCATGACACGGTTGCGCACGACGTACTCTCGCGGCGCGCCCGCGACCTCGCGCTCCTGGGACTGCAGCAGGCGCGAGCCCGGCGGCACCGAATCCACGCCGGGAACCACGTCCTCGTCGACCAGATGGAACGACATCCGCGCCGTCTGGCCGAGCAGCTCCTTGATCCGCTCCGGATCGTCGACGCCCGGCAGCTGCACCAGGATGCGATCCTCGCCCTGGCGCTGGATGGTCGGCTCCCGAGTGCCGGTCTCGTCGATACGCCGCCGGACGATCTCGATCGACTGCTGCACCACGCTGACGCGGCGTTCGGCCTTGGCCTCGTCGGTCAGGGTGATGGAGCCCCGGCCCTGCTCGTCGATGCGCAGGACCGCGTCGCCGATGTAGTCCCGCAGCACCTCGCGGGCACGCTCGATGTCCGCCTGCTCGCGCAGGCTGAAAACCACGCTCTCGTCGTCCAGGCCCAGCCCGGTGTAGCCGATCCGCGCCCGGCGGAGCTCGACACGGACCGAATCCACGAAGCCGGAGAGCTGTTCCTCGAACACCCCGTCGACGTCGACCTCGAGCAGCAGATAGGAGCCGCCGCGCAGGTCCAGGCCGAGGTTGACCGGCTGGTTCGGGATCCAGTCCGGCAGCCGGTCGAGCGTGGCGCGGGACAGCAGGTTCGGTGCGGCGAAAGCCAAGCCGGCGAGCAGCACCCCGACGATCGCGAGGAGCTGCAAGCGGGAAATCTGTACCATCGGTGCCTACTACCTCCGCTGCCGCGGCTGCCGCCGTTGCGCCTACTTGTTGGCCGCGCGGGGACCGCGGCGGGTGCGCGGCTTGCTCTCCTGGGTGGCCGGCTCGGCCTCCTGCTCCTCGAGCTCCTCCTCCTCGACCTCCTCGGGCTCCGGCTCCTTGCGGGCCTTGCCGCGGGTGGCCGGCTCGGTCTTGTCGAGCACGTCGGTGATGGTGTGGCGGATGACCCGGACACGGGTGCCCTGGGCGATCTCTACCTCGACCTCGCCGTCGTTGATCACCTTGGTGATCTGGCCGACGATGCCGCCGGAGGTGACGATGCGGTCACCTCGGCGCAGTGCCTCGATCATCGCGCGGTGCTGCTTAACCTTCTTCTGCTGCGGCCGAATCAGCAGGAAGTAGAAGACCACGAAGATGAGGATGATCGGCAGCAGCGACACCAGGATGTCGCCCCCCCCGCCGCCACCCGCCTGCGCATAGGCCGGAGAAATCAGCATGCCCACTCCTTAGACGCGTCTTGTTGGCGGCCTTCTTGCCGGCCGCGAAATCCCGCGGACTATAGCCCCGCCCCCGTGAATTGCAACGACAGCCGGACCGGTCGATTGACGGGGCCCCGGCGGGCTCGCTAGCTTGCGGATCCCGCCTGCTTCCCGCCGAGGACCCAGCCTCGGCCAATACTGCCGAGATGAGATGACAGACCTCGATCCGCAAGAGCTGCGCAGCCTGCTGACCCGTATCGCCGGCGCCCTGGAGCGCCTGGCCCCGCCGGCGCCGCAGGAGCTGGCCCTGGCAGGCGGCGAGGTCTTCGTCTGGCACCCCGAGGGGCCGCGCCTGGAGCCGGTGCCGCGACCGAACCGTCTGGAGTTGGAGCTGCTGCGCGGCATCGACCGCCAGCGCGCACAGCTGCACGACAACAGCCTGCGCTTCGCCCGTGGCCTACCGGCCAACAACGCCTTGCTGTGGGGCGCGCGCGGCACCGGCAAGTCCTCGCTGGTGAAGGCGGTGCATGCGGCGGTCAACGAGCGGGCCGAGGCGCTCGGCGTCGCGCCGCTGGCACTGGTGGAGATCCACCGCGAGGACATCCCCTCCCTGCCCCGCCTGCTGACCTTGCTGCGCGGCCAACAGCGTCGCTGCATCCTCTTTTGCGACGACCTCTCCTTCGACCAGGACGACGCCAGTTACAAGTCGCTGAAGGCGGTGCTGGAGGGCGGCGTCGAGGGGCGGCCGGACAACGTGGTCTTCTACGCCACCTCCAACCGCCGCCACCTGCTGCCGCGCGACATGATCGACAACGAGCGCTCGACGGCGATCAACCCCGGCGAGGCGGTGGAGGAGAAGGTCAGCCTCTCCGACCGCTTCGGGCTCTGGCTCGGCTTCCACAACTGCGACCAGCAGACCTACTTCGAGATGGTCGAGGGCTATGCCCGCCGCTTCGGTCTCAGCGTCCCGCCGGAGGAACTGCGCCGCCAGGCCAACGAGTGGGCCGTGACCCGCGGCGCCCGCTCCGGCCGCGTCGCCTGGCAGTTCATCCAGGACCTCGCCGGCCGCCTGGAACGACGGCTGGACTGAGGGCGCGGGAAGCTTAGCCCCGCGCTTCGCCCTACCCGCCCGCCCCGTCCAGCAGCGGCAGGGGGTCGATGGCGCGGGTGCCCTTGCGGATCTCGAAGTGGAGCTGCGGGCGGGCGACGCTGCCGGTGGCGCCGACGCGGGCGATGGGCTGGCCCCGGGAGACCGACTCGCCGGCCCCGACCAGCAGCTCGTCGTTGTGGGCATAGGCCGTCACCCAGTCGTCGGCGTGCTTGACCAGCAAGAGGTTGCCGAAGCCGCGCAGCTCGTTGCCCGCATAGGCGACGACGCCGTTCTCGGCCGCACGCACCTCGGTACCGCGCGCCGCGCCGATGTTGATGCCGTCGTTGTGGCGGCCGTCGCCCTGCGGGCCGAAGCGGGCCAGCATTTCGCCCTCCAGCGGCCAGAGGAAACGCCCGCCGGCGCGCGGCGGCGGTGCGGGGACCGCGACGGCCTGGGGCCGCGACGGCTCCGGCTCGGCGGCCGGCGGCGCCTGCTGGGCCGCCGAGGAACCGGCGGCCGGCTCCGGATCGGACTCCGGCGCCGCTCCGGGGGCTTCGGCAGCCTCCGCGCCGGCCGGCAGTGGGGCCGCGGTCACCTCTTCGGCGCCACCGGCCGGCTCGGTCGCGGCCGCCGCCTCCGCCAGGGTCACCTCGACCTCGGGCGCCGGCTCCGCCCCCACGGCACCCGGCAGCACCAGCCTCTGGCCCGCCCAGAGGGTGTAGGGCGGCTCCAGGCGGTTGGTGTGCGCCAACTCCACCGTCTCGAGCCGGTAGTGCCGCGCCACCGCCTCGAGCGTCTCCCCGCGACGCACCTCGTGCACGCGCACGGCGGGCAGGCTGAGGCGCTGGCCGACGCGGAGCTCGAAGGGCGCCTCCAGGCGATTGGCCGCGATCATGCCGGCGAGCGGCACGCCGACGCGCTGGGAGATGGAAAAGAGGGTATCGCCCCGCTGGACCACGTAGCTCTCCGCCTCCGGCCGGACCAGTGTCGCCGCGGGCGCCGGCAGCGTCGCCATGCCGATCGGCATCGAGGGAGGGGACGACGGCAGGTGGGCCGGCTTGGGCGGCGGGACCGGCGGCCAGACGGGCGCCGAGGCGATCCGCACCCGCTCGGGATCGGCGCAGGCGGCGAGCAGCAGCACCACCACGGCCAGCAGGGCCGCGAGGCCACCGTTCCTGCCGACTCCCGCCATCGACCGCCGCCTCAGGCCGAGGAACGGCCGGCCTCGGCCGCCGGCACGTCGGCGACCAGCGGCACGAAGCGGACCAGTCCCAGATTTTCCGTCACCAGTTCCTCCGCCGTCTTGCGCAGCCGCAGCAACTCCTGGGTGCGCCCCTGGGCGCCCACCGGCAGGATCATGATGCCGCCCTCGGCCAGCTGCTCCAAGAGGGGTTCGGGCGGCAGCTCGGCCGCGCAGGTCACGATGATCCTGTCGAAGGTCCGCTTTTCCGGCCAGCCGCGCGAGCCGTCGCCGAGGCGAGTCGTCACGTTGGTGATGCGCAGTTGCTCGAAGCGCTTCTCCGCCTCCCGCAGCAGCGTGCGGTGGCGCTCGATGGTGTAGACGCGCCGCGCGATGCGCGACAGCACCGCGGCCTGGTAGCCCGAGCCGGTACCGATCTCCAGCACGGTATGGCGGCGATCGCAGGCCAGGGCCTGGGTCATCATCGCCACCACCTCGGGCTGGCTCAGCGTCTGCCCCTGGCCGATCGGCAGGGCGATGTTCTCGTAGGCCTGGTCCTGGAAGGCCGGCGGCACGAAGAGTTCGCGCGGCACCCGCTCGATCGCCGCCAGCGTGGCGGTGTCGGAGATCCCCGCCCGCCGCAGCTGCATCAGCAGCCGGATCTTGCGGGGCTCGTGGGTCACGCGAAGTGCTCCCGCAGCCGTGCCAGCGAGTCGCCGTGGGTCACGTCGAGGTGCAGCGGCGTCACCGAGATGGCGTCCGCGTCCACCGCCGCCAGGTCGGTATCCGCCTCGCCCCGGCCGTCGCCGCCCCAGTGGCCGATCCAGACGTAGGGCCGGCCGGAGGGGTCCTGCCCCTCGACCACGCCCACCATGTCGTCGCGCCGCCCCTGGCGCGCCACGCGGACGCCGGCGACGGCATCGGGCGCCACCGGCGGAAAGTTGACGTTGAACAGCAGGTCCCGCTGCGGCGGAAAGGCGTAGAGGCGGCGGACGATCCCCGGCCCGAAGCTCTCGGCGACGGCGAAGTCCGTGGGGGCTTCGCCGCGGCGGATCTGGCTGAAGGCGATGGCGCGGATGCCGAGCAGCGCGCCCTCCATCGCGGCCGCCACGGTACCGGAGTAGCCCACGTCCTCGGCCAGGTTGGCCCCGTGGTTCACGCCGGAGAGGACCAGATCGGGCTTGCGGTCCTTCAGCAGGTGGTTGACCGCCACGACGACGCAGTCGGTCGGCGTGCCGTCGACGGCGATGCGCCGCTCTTCGAAGCGCCGCACCCGCAGCGGCCGACGCAGCGTCAGGGAGTGGCTGGCCGCCGACTGCTCCACTTCCGGCGCCACCACCCAGACGTCGTCCGAGAGGCTGCGCGCCACGGTCTCCAGCGCCTTCAGGCCCGGCGCGTGGATGCCGTCGTCGTTGGTCACGAGAATCCGCGCGCGGCGCAGGTCGGTATCGGCATCGTTCTTCGGCAAAGGCAGCTCCCCGGTCCCGGAGTGCCCGCTGTGCGGAGCCGCCCGCGGCGGCTCCCCCTCACGACTCGGCGGCGGGCACCTTCCCGCGCCCGCTTATAGAGTCTCGGCTTCACCGCGTCCACGCGGGCGAGTGGAAAAAGAGCTTCCGACAGGGCCGCCGCCGGCCCCCCCCGGGCCGGTCAGATGCCGGCCTCGCGGTCCAGCTCGGCTTCGCGCTGCGCCCGCTTCCGCTCGACCAGCTTGGCCATGTAGATCGAGAGCTCGTAGAGAATGACGATGGGGATCGCGAGGCTGATCTGGCTGATCGGATCGGGCGGCGTGAAGATCGCCGCGACCACGAAGACGCCGACGATGGCGTACTTGCGCTTCGCCGCCATCCCGGCGGAGGAGGCGATGCCGGCACGCGCCAGCAGCGTCATCAGGACCGGCAGCTGGAAGCAGATGCCGAAGGCGAAGATCAGCTTCATGGTCAGGGAGAGATACTCGCCGACCTTGGCCTCGAGCTGGATCGGCAGGGTGCCCTCGCCGCCGGTCGTCTCGAAGTGCAGGAAGAACTCCCAGGCGAGCGGCAGGATGACGAAGTAGACCAGCGAGCCGCCGATGAAGAACAGCAGCGGCGAGGCGACCAGGAAGGGGCCGAAGGCGCGCCGCTCGTCGCGATAGAGGCCCGGCGCGACGAACTTCCAGATCTGCACCAGGAAGATCGGGCAGGTGACGAAGGCGGCGAAGAAGAAGGCAACCTTCACGTAGGTGAAGAAGACCTCCGTCAGATCCGTGAAGATCATCCGCGCCATGCGCTCGTCGCCGCGCTGCAGCAGGATGTCCGCCAGCGGCTGCACGAGGAAGTTGTAGAGGTACTCCGCGAAGAAGAAGCTCACGAAGAACATCACGAAGAGCGCGATCACCGAGCGCAGCAAGCGCTGGCGCAGCTCGACCAGGTGATCGAGCAGCGGCATCTTCTGGGCGTCGGCGGTTTCGTCGGTCACCTTGCGTCAGCCCGTCTGCTGGCTCTTGCGAGGCCCGTCGGGAGCCTCCCCCGTCGTCCCCGCTTCCGCCGCGGCGGTCTCGGGTGCGGCGATCTCGGGCGCGGCACTCGCCGCCTTGGCGTCCGCGGCGGCCGCACCGGCCGGATGGCGCACGACCTTGCCCGCCGCCGGCGCGGCCTTCTCCTGCTCGCCGGCCGGCGCTGCCGGCGACGGCTTGGCCGCGGTGGAGCGGCCGGGATCGTCACGCACGGCGCGATCCATATCGCGATCCATGTCGCGCAGCTCCTTCTCGACCTCGTCGCCCGGGTCGATCGCCTTGCGGATCTCCCGGTCGAGCTGGCCGGGACGGGTACGCTCGATCGCGCGCCGCGCCTCGTCGAGCTCGGTCTCGCGCATCATCTCGTCCAGGCCCGACTGGAACTCGCGGCTCAGCGAGCGCGCCTTGCGCATGAACTGCCCGAGGGTTCGCAGCACCCTGGGCAGGTCCTTCGGGCCGATGACGAGCAGCGCCAGCAAGGCGATGACCGCCATTTCGCTCCAACCGAGATCGAGCATGACCTAGAGCCTCGAGCCTCTGAGGTTTCGCCGGCCGCCGGCGCGCGCAACGCCCGCCGGCGTCAGGGGCCTCAGCCGTTGGCCGCCTTCTTGCTCTCCTCGCTCGGGGCGGCGGCGCCCTGAGAGGGGCTCTGGCCGGTGTCGGCCTCGTTCTCCAGGGCCTTGGACTCGGCGGTGGTACCCTCCGCCTCTTCCTCCTTCATGCCCTTCTTGAACTGCTTGATGCCGGAGCCGAGGTCCTTCATCAGGCGCGGGATCTTGCCACCGCCGCCGAACAGCACCAGCACCACGGCCAACACGATCAGCCAGTGCCAGACGCTGAAGGAACCGACCATTCCGACCGCGAGCAGCTCGGTCAGGTTAATGTTCCCCATCCACGGGTCTCCTCAAAAAAAAGCTGTCAACGGCCGGGCGCAGGCCACGTCCGCGGACTATCGCAAAATCACCCGGCCGCCGCAACGACGGCCGGCCTCTCCTTCATCTGGGGTCGTCTGCCCCGAACACGAAGGCCTGAGTGGTATCGAGGTCGATGGAGAAGATCTCGCCCTCGGGCGGCAGGAAACGCCCGGGAACGCGGGCGTGGAGGTGCAGATCCTCGCGCCCCTCGCCCTGCCCGACCGAGAGATGCACCAGGCTGGTGCGTCCGAGCAGCTTGGCGGCGACCACCCGGCCCGGCGCGCGACCGGAACCGGCGTGGTCGCCCGGCGGCAGCAGGCGGATCGCCTCGGGCCGCACCAGCACCTGGACCGCCGCGTCCTCCGGCTGCCCGTGTGCCGACAGCAGCCCCAGTGCGGTCGGCACGCCGCCGCCGGTCACCCGCCCCTCGAGCCGGTTGATCTCGCCGAAGAAAGAGGCGGCGAAGGCGTTCACCGGCCGGAAGTAGAGCTCCTCGGGGCGGCCGACCTGCTGCAGCCGCCCGGCCAGCATCAGCGCGATGCGGTCGGCCATGAACATGGCCTCCTCGGGATCGTGGGTGACCATCAGCGTGGCGGTGCCGGAGCGCTTGAGCACGTGCAGCGTCTCGTCCCGCACCTCCTGGCGAAGCCGTACGTCGAGGCCGGAGAAGGGCTCGTCCAGCAGCATCAGCCGCGGCTGCGGCGCCAGCGCGCGGGCCAGGGCGACTCGCTGCTGCTGCCCGCCGGACAGGGTGTGGGGGAAGGCGTCGGCCGAGGCCTCCATGGCGACCTGCCGCAGCGCCGCCGCAGCCAGTTCGCGCCGCCGTGCCCGCGCCACCCCGCGCAGCCCGAAGTCGACGTTGTCCGAGACGGAGAGATGGGGAAAGAGCGCGAAGTCCTGGAAGACCAGCCCGACCGAGCGGTCCTCCGGCGGCACGTCCCGGCTGCCGTCGGCCATCACCTCGGCGCCCATCAGGACCCGCCCCTCCTGCAGCCGCTCCAGACCGGCCGCCAGACGCAGCAGCGTGGTCTTGCCGCAGCCCGAGGGTCCGAGCAGGCAGACCGATTCGCCGGCCTCGACCTCGAGGCTGACGTCGTCTACGGCCGCGAGCGGCCCGTAGGTGTGGCTCACCCGCTCGAATACCAGGGCCGACATGCTTCTCCGCTCTTTCCGTCCGGTGCTCGCCCGGCCCGGACACTATTGCGATCGAGTTGCAAAAACAACCAAAGCCGGCCGAGCGGCCGCCTCAGTCCTCCAGCAGGTAGCCGACCCGGTGCGGCAGCGGCTCGCGGCCGACGACCTTGGCGACGCCGTCGCCGGCGAAGACGTACTTGTGGTAGCGCTGCGACAGCAGCAGGCCGTCGGTCGCGGCGCGGATCTCGCGGCGCGCCGCGGCGGGGTCCTCGGCGGCGGGATCGACCAGTTCGGCGAGCAGCTGCCCCTTCGCCACCCGCTCCCCCAGGCCGACCCGATAGGCGAGGATGCCGGCGGCCGGCGCCTTGACGGAATCGGTCGCCGCCAGGTCCGTCGCCTCCGCCTTCAGCGGCGGCAGCGGCCCGGGGTCCCCGGCGATCAGGCCGCGGCGCTGCAGCACCCGGAAGAGCGCCGCCGCATCGGCTTCGGCGGTGGCGTCGTCGACGTCGCCACGGCCGCGGAACTCCAGGGTGCTCGCCAGGCAGGCCGGGGGGATCGGGTGTCCGGGAAAGCGCCGGGCCAGGGCCACCCAGGGCCAGGAGAAGCTCTCGTCGAAGGAGGCGCCGCCGGAATCCTCGGCCAGCAGGACCGCCTCGGCCCCCAGCTCGGCCGCCAGGTCGCGCGCTTCCGGCCAATGCTGCGGCAACAAGAAGAGATGCAGCAGCGCCTCGTCGTCGCAGTGCATGTCGAGCACCAGGTCGGCGTCGCAGGCCTCCCGCCCCAGCGCCACGCGCAGGTGGTCGAGGGCGTTGCGCGGCCGCATCTCGTTGAAGACCGCGCGCAGGGCCGCCCGGATGGCGGCGACGTTGGCCGCCGCGTCGGCGCCCAGCCGCCCCTGCAGCCGCGCCGCCACCGGCTCCGCCAGGGCCGGCCAGTTGCGGTTGAAGTTGCCGCCGCCGGCCAGCTCGTAGCGGCCGCTGAGGTCGCGGCCGAGCGCCTGTGCGAGGCCCAGGGGGTTGGCGTAGGGCACCAGCACGATGCGCCCGGTGATCGCGCCGCGCGCCTCGGCCGCCAGCAGCAGGCGCAGCAGGTGATGGGCGACCAGCATGGCCGGCGTCTCGTCGGCGTGGAGCGAGGCCTGGAGATAGGCCTTGGGCCCCTTCCCCTCCTCGCCGAAGCAGTGGAACAGCAGGTGCCGGCTCTGCCCCGGCGTCTGTCCGGGCAGGGCGTGGCGACGCAGCTCGTAGGCCATGGAAGCAAATCTCCGAGAGGAAGGCGGCGGGATTGAAGCCGAGGGCGCGGCGAGGGTCAATCGCCCACCCTCCCGACTCGCGCGCAGCGACGCTATATAGGGCCATGACCTCCCCTCCCCAGCCTCTCCCGCCCTACCTGCAGGGCCTCAACGCCGAGCAGCGCGCCGCCGTGGAGGCGATGGACGGGGCGGTGCTGCTGCTGGCCGGCGCGGGCACCGGCAAGACCCGGGCGCTGACCACTCGCCTCGCCCACCTGCTCTGGACCCGCCGCGCCCACCCCGGCGAGATCCTGGCCGTGACCTTCACCAACAAGGCGGCGCGGGAGATGAAGGACCGGGTGGCCGCGCTGCTGGGCCGGCCCTCGGTGGAGGGCTGGTGGCTCGGCACCTTCCATGCCCTGGCCGCGCGCATCCTGCGCCAGGAGGCCGAGGGCGTCGGCCTGAAGTCGAACTTCACCATTCTCGACCCCGACGACCAGCTGCGCCTGCTGAAACAGGTCATGGCGGCCGAGCAGATCGACGAGAAGGCCTGGCCGCCGAAGGTGCTGCTCTCCATCATCGAGCGCTGGAAGGACCGCGGCCTGACGCCCGACCGCGTGCCGGCAGCGGAGGTGGGCGAGTTCGCGAAGGGGCGCAGCCTCAAGCTCTACGCCGCCTACCAGGAGCGCCTGAAGACCCTCAACGCCTGCGACTTCGGCGACCTGCTGCTGCACAACCTGACACTCTTCCAGACCCGGCCGGAGGTGGCGCAGCGCTGGCAGCAGCGCTTCCGCTACCTGCTGGTGGACGAGTACCAGGACACCAACGTCGCCCAGTACCTCTGGCTGCGGCTGCTCGCCCTGCCGCAGAACAACATCTGCTGCGTCGGCGACGACGATCAGTGCCTCGTCGCCGGCACGCCGGTCCGCATGGAAGACGGCAGCGAGCGGGCGATCGAATCGATCCGAGCCGGCGATCGCGTGCTTTCGGCCTACGGCAGCGGCCGCTACGCCCCGGCCCGCGTGCTGAAAGTCCATCGGCGCCGCTACCAGGGACCGATCGTACAGCTGCGCACCCACGGGGGACGGAGCCTCCGCTCCACGCCGGAGCATGTCCACTTCGCCGGCTACCGCCTGGGCACAACACCGCAGACCTTCTTCGTCTACCTGATGTTCAAGGAAGGGATCGGCTACCGCCTGGGCACATCCCAGGTCTACACCCGCGGGCAGGTGAAGCCGATGGTCGGCTTCAAGCAGCGGGCACTGCAGGAACACGCCGACGCGCTCTGGATCGTCTCCACCCACGAGCGGGAGAATGACGCGCGGGCTCAGGAGATCCTGCTCTCGCTTCGCTACGCCCTGCCGACGCTGCCCTTCGTCCCGCGCAAAGGCGGCAGCACCGCCGGACTGGTGCACGACGAGGTACTGATCCGGCGTGTCTACGCGGCGCTCGACACCCCTGCCTCTGCGGAACGCCTGATGGCCGACGTCGGGCTGTCGCCGCAGGAGCCCCATCACGTCCCGCGCTCGCGCAACGCCAACCGGCGCAATCTCGTGTTGACGCTCTGCGGTGATCGCCGCGGCGCCACACCGATGCATCGCATCTCGATCGTGGGCAACGACGCGGCCGGGGCGGAGGCCTTGCGGCAACTCGGCTTTTCGGTTCGGGCCGCGAAATCGGAAGGTGCGAGTTGGCGCGTGGAGACGGCCAACCGCTCCTTCGACACCTTGATGAGCCAGGCCGCCAGAATGGGACAGGCCTTTGCCTTGCGTATCGTTCGCCACGCCCGCCTCGGCGCACCGCCCGCGAGCGGGGGACGCGAATACTGCTCGCTGCCGTTCCTCTCAGCCGGCGCCCTGAGACCCGGCATGGCGGTATTCACACCGGAGGGCTACGACACGATCGAAAGCATCGAGGTCGGCGATGACGAGGTGGAGGTCGTCGACCTGGACATCGAGAACACCCACAATTTCGTCGCCGGCGGCATCGTCACCCACAACTCGATCTACGGCTGGCGCGGCGCCGAGGTGGAGAACATCCTGCGCTTCGAGCGCGACTTCCCCGACGCCACGGTGATCCGGCTGGAGCGCAACTACCGCTCCACCCCGACCATCCTCGGCGCCGCCTCCGGCCTGATCGCCCGCAACGAGGGGCGGCTGGGCAAGACGCTCTGGACCGAGGGCGAGCCGGGCGAGCCGGTGCGCGTGCGCGGCCTCTGGGACGGCGAAGCCGAGGCGCGCTTCGTCGGCGAGGAGATCGAGCAGCTGCAGCGCCAGGGCCACTCCCTGGCCGAGATCGCCATCCTGGTGCGCACCGGCGCCCAGACCCGGGAGTTCGAGGAGCGCTTCGTCACCCTGGGCCTGCCCTACCGCGTGATCGGCGGGCCGCGCTTCTACGAGCGGCTGGAGGTGCGCGACGCGCTGGCCTACCTGCGGCTGATCCAGTCCGCCGACGACGACCTGGCCTTCGAGCGCATCTGCAACAAGCCGCGGCGCGGGCTGGGCGAGGCGGCGCTGCGCACCCTGCACGCCGCAGCGCGGGCGGGCGGCGTCTCGCTCTTCGAGGCAGCACGGCGCCTGGTGCAGACCGACGAGCTGCGCCCGCAGGCGCGGCGCGCGCTGGGCGACTTCGTCCGAAGCCTGGAGCGCTGGCGCGAGCGTGCCGCCGGCATGCCGCACCCGGAGCTGGCCGAGGAGATCCTGGAGGAGTCGGGCTACGTCGCCATGTGGCAGGAAGACCGCTCGATCGAGGCGCCGGGACGGCTGGAGAACCTCAAGGCACTGATCGAGGCCCTGGCCGAGTTCGACAGCCTGGCCGGCTTCCTGGAGCACGTCTCCCTGGTGATGGAGAACCTGGAGGACAGCAGCAGCGAGCAGGTCACGCTGATGACGCTGCACGCCGCCAAGGGCCTGGAGTTCGACACGGTCTTCCTGCCCGGCTGGGAGGAGGGCCTCTTCCCCAACCAGCGCGCCCTGGACGAGCAGGGCAACCGCGGCCTGGAGGAGGAGCGGCGCCTGGCCTACGTCGGCCTCACCCGGGCACGGCAGCGGGCGATCGTCAGCTTCGCCGCCAACCGCCGGCTCTACGGCTCCTGGGCCGCCGCCATCCCCTCGCGCTTCGTCGACGAGATCCCGGAGGAGCATCGCCTGCAGGAAAGCGACCAGGGCCTCTACGGCACCGCACACCAGGCCTGGGGCGGCGGCGGCTTCGGCGGCTTCCAGGACTGGGGCGGCACCCGCTGGTCCCCCGGCATGGAGCGCGCACGCACGCAGCGGGAGCGCGCCGGCGGGGCCGCGCCGCTGATCGAGGGCAGCGCCCGCACCATCGAGAGCCTGCCGCGCGAGGACCCGCGCTTCACCCCCGGCACACGGGTATTCCACCGCAAGTTCGGCTATGGCACCGTCTCCCTGGTCGAGGGCGAGCGCCTGACCATCGCCTTCGACCAGAGCGGCGAGAAGAAGGTCGTGGCCGGCTTCCTGGTGCCGGCGGCGGAAGCGGGGTGATCCTGGCCGACGCCCCGTTCCGCTCGTCATCCTGAGCGCAGCGAAGGATCTCGGGCCGGTCGGAGCCCGAGGCCCACGAGATCCTTCGCTGCGCTCAGGATGAGGTCATAGCGGCAGGCACGACAAAACGGAGGAAACGACAGCCCATGGCCGAGAGCGACTTCGAGATTCTCGATCCGCGCTTCGCGCACTGCGTGAAGACCAGCGCACAGGTCGAAAAGCTGCACGGCGGCTGCCGCTGGACCGAAGGCCCGGCCTGGTTCCCGGCGCAGCGCTCGCTGATCTGGAGCGACATCCCCAACGACCGCCTGCTGCGCTGGGACGAGTGCAGCGGCGCGGTCGGCGTCTTCCGCCAGCCCGCCGGCTACGCCAACGGCAACACGGTCGACCGCGAGGGCCGGCTGGTGAGCTGCGAGCACGGCAATCGCCGCGTGACCCGCACCGAGCACGACGGCGGCATCACGGTGCTCGCCGAGCGCTTCGAGGGCCGGCGCCTCAACAGCCCGAACGACGTGGTGGTGAAGTCGGACGGCTCGGTCTGGTTCACCGACCCGGCCTACGGCATCGATTCCGACTACGAGGGCCACAAGGCCGAGAGCGAGATCGGCGCCTGCCACGTCTTCCGGGTCGATCCGGCGAACGGCGCCGTCACGATCGTCGCCGACGACTTCGTGCGGCCCAACGGCCTCGCCTTCTCGCCGGACGAGAGCCTGCTCTACATCGCCGACACCGGCGCCACCCACGTGACCGACGGGCCGCGGCACATCCGCCGCTTTCGCGTCGGCGACGACGGCCGCCTGTCGGGCGGCGAAGTCTTCGCGGTCTGCACCGAGGGGCTCTTCGACGGCTTCCGCCTGGATACCGAGGGGCGGATCTGGACCAGCGCCGGCGACGGGGTGCACTGCTACCTGCCGGACGGCTCCCTGATCGGCAAGGTGAAGGTGCCCGAGCGGGTGGCGAACGTCGTCTTCGGCGGGGCCAAGCGCAACCGCCTCTTCGTCTGCGCCACGTCCTCGCTCTATTCCGTGCTGCTGCCGGTCAACGGCGCCAAGACCTTCTGATCGCCCTCAGAGCGCGGCGCCGCGCCGGGCGGGAAGGACGCGGCGCGGCTCGGCCCAGTCGTAGACCGTGGCGCCCAGCAGCATGTCCACCGTTTCACCGTCGCGCGCCAGCGGCAGGATGACCCGCTCCAGCGAGAGCACCGACGCGGCATGCGGCATGACCGGCCGGCCGCGCGCCCAGCTCGGCCGGCGGCTTTCCGTCACCCCCCGGAGCACCGCCTCGGCGCGCTCCAGTTCCGCGCCTTCCAGATGATCGTCGAGCAGGTCGCCCGGGCGCAGCGGCAGCTTGCCGGCCTGTGCCTCGGTACCGATCAGGCGCCAGCGAAAACCTAGAGGCGGCGGCAGCACGTCCATCATCCAGACATGCGGCAACAGCCGCGGAATCGCGACAGGATCGAAGTGCTGGCGCCCCGGCAAGCGACCCGGCGGTGCGATAGCCGACCAATAGGCGTGCAACGCCGCAATCTGCGGGTGCCACTCGGAACTCTCGGACGGTCTCGCACCCATTTCCGTAACATGGTGGAGCCGCGGCCGGGGGTCCAGTGGCAGATTTGTAGGATTTCCTGGGCGACGGCCGCTCTCGGCTCAATCGGCACCGGCGCCGGCCGGCGCCTCGTGGCGGACGCGCTCGGCGATCTCGCGCCAGGCGGCCGCCCCGTCGCTGCTGCCCGCCAACTCGAAGATCGCCACCCGGCCGAGGGCTTCCGCCAGGGGGTCGCGACCCGCGGCGCGCTCCGCTGCAATCCACGCCACCACACTTTTTTCGAGCATGAGTCGCGCCTATGCCTCCGTGAATGGCATCCCAGCCTATCCCAATCCTGCAGCCAGGGGAAGCGTTGCCCCCTGCCTGATCGCCTCAGCCGGACGACCGGTGGGCGGTTGACGCCGGCACGATGACGACTAGCCTGGACGCGACCGTCGCAGCGACCTGTACAACGACCAGGGGGACCAGCGGCTTGATCAGACTCTTGGCACCGGTCGGCGCCCTGTTGCTCAGCGCGACCATCCTGCTCGCCGGCAACGGCCTGCAGACGACGCTCCTGCCGATCCGGGCCGGAATGGAGGTCTTCTCCTCCCTCTCGATCGGCGTGATGGGCTCCAGCTACTTCCTGGGCTTCGTCGCCGGCTGCCTGCTGACCAGCCGGCTGGTCCGTCGCGTGGGCCACATCCGCGTCTTCACGGCCATGGTGGCCGGCGCCTCCGCCATGCCCCTGATACATGTGCTGGTCGTGGAGCCGGCCGCCTGGTGGCTGCTGCGCGCCGTCACGGGCTTCTGCATCGCCGCGCTCTTCCTGGTGATCGAGAGCTGGCTGAACGAGCGCGCCGACAACCGCAGCCGCGGCACGATCTTCTCGATCTACACGACCCTGAACTTCGGGGCGATCACGGTGGGCCAGCTGCTGATCATCCTCTACGACCCGGCCCTCTTCCCGCTCTTCGCCATCGCCTCGGTGCTGGTGTCGATCGCCGCCATCCCGGTGGCGCTGACGACCTCGGCGGCGCCGGCGCCGCTGAGCGAGGTCAGGCTGCGCCCGCTGCGCCTGCTGCAGATCTCCCCGGTGGGCGTCGCCGGCTGTGCCGCCATCGGCCTGGCCGGCGGCGCCTTCTGGGCGCTCGGCCCGGCCTATGCGGTCGGCGTCGGCCTGGGGACCGCCGAGATCGCCATCTTCATGAGCGTGACGGTGGTGGGCGGCGCCCTCTCGCAGTGGCCCTTCGGCCGACTGTCGGACCGGCTCGACCGCCGCGTCGTCATCATCGCCGTGTCGCTGCTCTCGGCGACCACCGGCGTCGCCCTCTTCCTGGCGACGCGGCACTGGCCCCCGGCGATTCTGCCCCTGGCCTTCGCCTTCGGCGCCTTCTCCTTCCCGCTCTACGCGCTCTCGGTGGCGCACGTTAACGACCTGATCAGCGGCGAGAGCTTCGTCGAGGTCTCCGGCGGGCTGCTGCTGGTGAACGGCCTGGCCTCGGTGGTGGGGCCGCTGCTGGCCGCTACCGCCATGGGGATACAGGGGCCGGAATGGCTGTTCCTCTTCACCGGGCTGGTCTACCTGCTGCTGGCCGGCTTCGCATTCCTGCGCATGCGCCTGCGCCCACTGCCGGCGGAGACGCACAACGCCGACTTCGTCGCCGTCGCGGAGAGCGTGACGGCCTCGCCGCTGGCCCTCGATCCGCGCGCCGAGGACCCCGCGGAGACTGCAGGTGCCGACACCGCCGAGGCGCCGCCGACCGAAGAGACCGGAGATCGACGGCCGCAGGAAACCTGAGCCACATCCTTCCGCAGGGCGCCGCGAAGCGCTGGACCGGCGTCTCTTTCGCCCCACCCTTCTCTCGGACCCCTTCCCTTTCACGACAGAGCGAGTTCCGCGTCCGATGCCTTTCCGTCCACTCGCTGCCCTGACAAGCCTCGTCCTGCTGCTCGCCCTGCTGACTCTGCCCGCCCCCCTCGGCGCCCAGACAGCGACCGAGGGCGGCGAGGCGACCGTGCAACAGGGCGGCGAGCAGGGCTCCCGCTACGGGGCCCTGCTGCGCCTGCTCGAGGACGAGGCGCTGCGCGAGCGGCTGGTGGAGGACCTGGGGCGCCTGCAGGAGGGCGAGCCGCCCGCGGAGGCCGGAGGCGAGCGCGGGACTGGAGCCGGGGCCCCGCCGCCGGTCGCCGAGGAGCAGATCTCGCTGTCGCGGCGGATCGCCCGGACGACGCGAGGCGGAGCGGAGTGGGCTGCCGGACGGATTCACGGCCTGGTCGCCGACATCGAGCAGTTGGAGTTCGAGGAGGCCGGCGAGGAGCGATGGCTGCAAAGGGTGGGGTTCGCGGCCCTGGAGCTCGGCGCCGTCATCCTCTTCACCCTGGCCACCTTCCTGGTGCTGCGGCGCGGCGCCAGGGGGCTCTATGCCGGCCTAGGGCGCCGCGCCGAGAGCCTGCCGAACCTGCCGCTGCGCGCCGCCGCGGTGGCGCTGGGCAGCCTGATCGACGCCCTGGCGGTGATCCTGGCCTGGATCGGCGGCTACCTGCTGGCGCTCTTCGCCATCGGCGCGCCGGGCGACATGAACGACCGTCACGCGCTCTTCCTCAACGCCTTCCTGCTGATCGAGCTGGTGAAGGTGGCGCTGCGCCTCGCGCTTTCGCCGGGCTTCGCTGCCCTGCGCCCGCTGCCGATCGGCAATGAGGATGCCGCCTACTGGTACGCCTGGCTCGGCCGCATCGTCAGCGTGCTGGGCTACGGCCTACTGCTGGTGGTGCCGATGGTGCGCTTCAACCTCTCGGTCGGGATCGGCCAGGCTCTCGCCGTACTGATCGGCGCAGCGGCGCTGCTGATGGCCGTGGTCCTGGTGCTGCAGAACCGCCGGCCGATCCGCGACTGGCTTGAGCGCCGCGCGCAGGAGAACGACGTGGCCTTCACCCGCTCGTTGTTGATGGTGCTGGCGCGGGGTTGGCACCTGATCGCCGTCGCCTACCTCTCGATGCTCTTCCTCGTCTCCCTCCTGCATCCCGAGGACGCCCTGCCCTTCATGCTGGCGGCAACGGGCGAGAGCATCGCCGCCGTTCTCCTGGGCATGCTGGTCACCCTGGGCCTGACCCGCGCCATCGCCGTGGGCGTGCGCCTGCCGGAGGAGACGCGGCGCAACCTGCCGATGCTGGAGCAGCGGCTGAACGCCTATGTGCCCAACGTGCTGCGGGCGATGCGGCTGATCGTCTTCGTCTCGGTGCTGCTCTACCTGATGCACGCCTGGGGCCTCTTCGATCTGGTGCACTGGCTGAGCGAAGGCGGCGGCAGCGACCTGCTGAGCCTGCTGGTGACGCTCGGGCTGCTGGCCCTGGCCTCGCTGCTGCTTTGGCTCGCCGTCGCCTCCTGGGTCGAGCACCGCCTGAACCCCGAGGTCGGCCTGCCGGACCAGCAGCCCAGCGCGCGGACTCGCACCCTGCTGGCGATCTTCCGCAACGCCTTCGCCATCGTGCTGACGATCATGACGGTGATGATCGCGCTCTCGGAGATCGGCATCGACATCGGCCCGCTGCTGGCCGGCGCCGGCGTGCTGGGCCTGGCCATCGGCTTCGGTGCCCAGCGCATGGTCCAGGACGTGATCACCGGCGTCTTCATCCAGCTGGAGAATGCCCTCAACGTCGGCGACATGGTCACGGTGGCGGGCATCACCGGCACGGTGGAGAAGCTGACCATCCGCTCGGTGGGGGTACGTGACCTGCACGGCACCTACCACCTGGTCTCCTTCTCCCAGGTCGGCCACGTCAGCAACTTCATGCGCGACTTCGGCTACCACGTCGGAGAGTACGGCATCGCCTACCGCGAGAACGTCGACGACGCGGTCGCGCGGCTGCAGGAGGCCTTCGAGGAACTGCGCGGCAATGCCGATATCGCCCCCAGCCTGATCGGCGACCTGGAGGTCTTCGGCGTGACGGCGCTGGGCGATTCCGCCGTGAACATCCGCGTGCGCATCAAGACTCTGCCGGGGATGCAGTGGGGCGTGGGCCGGGCTTACAACAAGCTGGTGAAGAAGCACTTCGACGCCGGCGGCATCGAGATTCCCTACCCGCACATGACGCTCTATTTCGGCGAGGACAAGGACGGCTCGGCGCCGCCGCTGCGGCTGATGCAGCTGCGCGCGGAGGCCGCTACCGCCGCCGGCGATGCGCAGACCCCGAGCCTGCAGGCACCCGCCCCCGAGCCGGTGAAGGAGGTCCTCCCGGGCGAGGAGTACGACAACGCAGTGACCGACGAGGAGCGGGACGAGCAGCCACCGGCGCCCGGGAAGCGTCCCGACTAGTGCCGCCGAGGCCGTGACATTTCCGGGGCGGTCACGGCTTCGCCACGATCCTGCGTCACCCCGGTCTCCGCGAAAGAGAAACGACGCGGAGAGTGGAGATGTCGATCGCGAACGCCCTGCTGCTGGCCGGCGCGCTGCTGGTGACGCTGCTGCCGGCCGCCGTCTATGCCCAGGGACAGGGACAGGGACAGGGCCGCGGTGGGCCGCCGGGGCTGGAGCGCCCGGCCCACGCGCAGCCGGGTCCGCCCGCCCGACGCGGTGGAGGCTCCGCGGCCGAAGGCGCTTCCCTGTCCTTCAGCCTCTCCTTCTCGGCCGGCGAGCGCGACCTGATCCGGGACTGGTTCCTGCGCAACCCGCTGCAGCCGGCAGCCCTGCCCCCGGGCATCGCCCGCAACCTCGCGCGCGGCAAGCCGCTGCCGCCGGGCATCGCCAAGCGCTTCCTGCCGCAGCCGCTGCTAGGGCAGCTGCCGCGGCGCGACGGCTACGAATACCTGCTGATCGGCGCCAGCGTGGTGCTGGTGGCGGCCGGCACGCAGGTCGTGGTCGACATCCTGGCCGACGTGCTGTGAGGCCCGCGCAGTCCGCTTGACAGCGACGCCCACCGCTGCGGACCATTGCAAAGGCAGCGCAAGAGGGGGCGGGCATGAGCGAGGCGACACTGGAGGATGGCCTGCGGGCCCGGCTGACGGCCTTCACCGAGATCCCGCTGGTCGACGTCTCGGCACTGGGCGGTCCGGGCGAGGCGGAGACCGCTGCGCGCATCGGCCGCGCCGCCGAGGCGGTGGGCTTCCTCTACGTCACCGGCCACGGCATCCCCGAGACGACCCGGGAGGCGGCCTTCGACGCGGCGCGTCGCTTCTTCGCCCTGCCCGAGGCCCGCAAGCTGCCGCTGCACATCTCCAACTCGCCGGTACACCGCGGCTACTTCCCGCTCTTCGAGGAGAACACCGACCCGACCCTGACGGCGGACCTCAAGGAGGGCTTCGACCTCGCCCGCGACCTGCCGGCCGACGACCCCGACGTCCTGGCCGGCAAGCCGCTGCACGGCGCCAACGTCTGGCCGGACGAGACCCTGGTGCCGGGCTTCCGCACCGCCATCGAAACCTACTACGACGACCTGCGGCGGCTGGCGGAGCGGCTGATGCGCGGCTTCGCCCTGGCGCTCGACCTGCCGCCGGACTGGTTCGCCGACAAGATCGACCGGCCGCTGGCGCAGCTCCGCCTGCTGCACTACCCGCCGCAGGGCGGTCACGTCACCGCCCGCACGCTGGGCTGCGGCGCGCACAGCGACTACGGCTGCCTGACCATCCTGGCGCAGGATTCCGTCGGCGGCCTGCAGCTGCTCAACGCCGCCGGCGACTGGGTCGAGGCGGCGCCCGTGCCCGGCACCTTCGTGATCAACCTGGGCGACCAGATGGCGCGCTGGACCAACGGCCGCTTCGCCGCCACCAGGCACCGCGTGATCAACGCCTCGGGCCGCGAGCGCTACTCCCTGCCCTTCTTCTTCGATCCCAACTTCGATACCCGGGTGGAGGTGCTGCCGAGCTGCCTGGCGCCCGGCGAGACGCCGCGCTTCGCCCCGGTGCTGGCGGGCGAGTACCTGCTGTCGCGCTACGACGACACCTTCAGCTACCGCCGGGACAAGGCCTGACGCCGAGGCGCGCGCCAAACGGCTCTGCCCCCTTGTGCCCTGTCCTGGTGCACTGCCCGTTTCGCGGGGCTGTCATTGCGAGCGCAGCGAAGCAATCCAGGGGCAAGAGGGCACCGGCCCTGGATTGCTTCGCTGCGCTCGCAATGACGCGGCCGCCGCCGGCGACACGCGGCGACGACCGCGACGCCCGGCATCATGAAGCCGGCGTAGCCCCGCCGAGCCCCGCGCTACAGCACCCCGGCCAGCCGCAGCTCCTCGTCGCGGCCCAGCCGGCCGATGGCCGCGGCCAGGTCGGGGCGCTCCGCCGCCTGCAGGCGGTAGTGCTCCACCAGTGCCGCCTCCAGCCGGCCGCCGCGGTCCAGCAGGCGGTCGGCGTGGCGGATCATCAGCAGGTTCGGCCAGGCCTGGGCGCGGATGCGGCGCACCAGGGCGAAGATCTCCTCCTCGGGGCCGCGGTGGCGCGCGGCCAGCAGGATCGACAGGGCCGCGGTGGAGCGCGAGATGCCCATGTAGCAGTGCACCAGCAGGGCGCCGGCCACCGCCGCCTCCGGGTCCGGTACGGCCTCTCCCAGTTCCAGGATGGCCTCGACGTCGGCCGCGGTGGGCGGCCGCTCGGCGCGGTCCGGGTCGATCACGTCGTGGAAGTCGAAGCGATGGATGCGGCAGCTGCCGAAGTCGTCGAGGTGGGGGCTGCGCTCGGTGCCGGGGTCCAGGATCGAGATCAGGTGCGCCGGGGCCTCAGCGCGATGCTCTTCCAGCTCGTGCAGCCCGCAGACCCGCAGTAGCCGTCCGGCGACCAGGCGTTCCATCTCGTCCCTCTCCTCCCGTCTCGCGATTCGGGCGCGACTATGCCGCGCCAATGCGACGCCGTCATGGCACTCGGCCATCGCCCGTCACGATTCTCGCCGCTCCGCCTTGTTGCCGCCGGATTGCGCCTTACCATAAGCATCATACCCTTCAGCCGGGAGGCGACCGATGAAGCGCATCCTCACCCTCTTCGCCGCGGCGCTGCTCTTCGCCGGCGCGGCGGCCGGCGCTCGCGCGCTCGCCGAGGACAGCCCGCTCGACTCCGTGGTCGGCGTCCGCGCCCTGGTGCCCGGTGCGGCGCAGAGTGCGCGCAGCCTGGGCACGGAGCGCCTCGGCTCCGGCGTCGTCATCGACGCCGAGGAGGGGCTGGTGCTGACCATCGGCTACCTGGTGATGGAGTCGGGCAGTACCGAACTGCTGCTGCCCGGCGGCCGGGTCGTCGGCGCGCGCCTCGCCGCCTACGACTTCGACAGCGGTTTCGGCCTGCTCCAGGCCCTGGCGCCGCTCGGCCTGCCGGCGGCGGAACTGGGCGACTCCCGGGCGATCGCCCCCCGGGCCAGCGTGCTGGCCGTCAGCCGGGCGAGCGAAGCGGCGGCGACGCCGGCGCTGGTGGTCTCGGTGCGCGACTTCGCCGGCTGGTGGGAGTACCTGCTGCCGGACGCCCTCTTCACCAGCCCGCCGCACCGCGAGTTCGGCGGCGCCGCCCTCTTCGACCCGCAGGGGCGGCTGGTCGGCCTGGGCTCCCTCTACGTCGGCGACGCCTTCGACGCGCGCCGCGGCGGCGGCCCGCTGGTGCCGGGCAACATGTTCCTGCCGATCGACGCGCTGAAGCCGATCTACGCCGACCTGCTGGCGGAGGGCCGCGCCGCCGGTCCCGCCCGCCCCTGGCTGGGCATGAGCTTCGACGAGCGCGGACAGCGGGTGGTGGTGCGTGACCTGCGGCCCAACGGCCCGGCGGAACGCGCCGGCCTGCGCCAGGGCGACGAGATCCTGGCCGTGGCCGGCGAGCGCCATACGGGCCTGGCCGACTTCTACCGCAAGCTCTGGGCGCTCGGCGAGGCGGGGGTGGAGGTGCCGCTGAGCCTGCGCCGCGGCGAGGCCGAGCGGCAGGTGAACGTGACCTCGGCCAGCCGCTACGACTACTTGCGCCGCCAGTCGAGCTTCTGAAGCGGCCGGATTGACGGGCTCGAAGGGGCGGTTAGAGTGCCGCCATGTCCGGTTCCGAACCCGCCTTCCGGGTGCGCGCGGCAACGCCCGCCGACGCCGCCTCGCTCGCCGCCATGATCCGCGGCCTCGCCCGCTACGAGGGCAAGGCGCGGGTGGAGCACATCACCGCCGAGGCCGTGGCCGACTGGGCCTTCGGGCCGGAGCCGGCCTTCCACGCCCTGCTCGCCGAGGCGGCGTCGGAGCCTCTGGGCTATCTCGCCTGGTATCCGATCTTCTCCCCCTTCAAGGGCGCCCGGGTGATGCTGGTGGAGAACCTCTGGGTCGAGCCGCCCGGCCGCGGCCGCGGCGTCGGCCGCGCACTGCTGCAGGGCCTGGCCCAGGAGGCCGGGTGCCGCGGCATCGCCCGCATCGAGCTGAACGTGCGCAGCGACAGCGCCGAGGCGCAGCGCTTCTACGCCGGGCTGGGCTTCGTCCGGCCGGGCGAGGAGGTGCGGCGCATCGAGGATGCGGCGCTGGAACGCCTGGCGCGCGGGGAGACGGTCGGCCGCGCGGGCGTGACGGCATGAGCGGCTGCACCCTCCGCCTCGCCGAGGAGCGCGACGCGCCGACCATCCTGCGGCTGGTGCGCGAACTGGCCGCCTACGAGGAGTTGCTGCACGCCGTGCAGGCCACGGAGGCCGACATCCGCCGCGACGGCTTCGGGCCGCAGCGCCGCTTCGAGTGCCTGCTGGCCGAACTGCCGGAAAGCGAGGGCGGCGAGGCCGTGGGCTTCGCCCTCTTCTTCCACAACTACTCGACCTTCCGCGGCCGGCCGGGCCTCTACCTCGAGGACTACTTCGTCGCGCCGCCCGCCCGCGGGCGCGGCATCGGCCGGGCGCTGATGGCGCGCCTGGCGGCGATCGCCCTGGAGCGCGGCTGCAGCCGGCTCGACCTCGCCGTGCTGGACTGGAACCCGACGCGCGAACTCTATCGCCACCTCGGCTTCGAGCACCAGCAGGCCTGGCTGCCCTACCGCCTGGAGGGCGAGGGCCTGAAGCGCCTGGCCGAGGGCGGCTAAGGCCGGCGTGCCCCCGATGCTGAAGCCCGATCCTACCTTCTGCGCCCTGCCCTTCTGCGCGGATCTCGCCGCGCTCGACGCCGAGGTGGCGCTCTTCGGCGCCGCCCACGGCACCCCCTATGCGCCCGGCCGGCCCAGCCACGCGGCGGCGGCACCCGAGGCGCTGCGCGCGGCGCTCGGCTGGTGGAGCGCCGGGCCCGGGCAGTTCGACTTCGACAGCCTGGGGCCGCTCTTCGGCGGCGCGCGGGCGGTCGACTGCGGCGATCTGCCCGGCAGCCTGACCGAGGGCGAGGCGAACCGGGCCGCGATCCGGGAAACGGCCGGCGGCATTCTCGACGCCGGCGCGGTGCCGCTGCTGCTGGGCGGCGACGATTCCGTGCCGATCCCGCTGTTCGAGGCCCTGGCGGCGCGGCACGAGCGGCTCTGCATCGTCCAGGTCGACGCGCACATCGACTGGCGCGACGAGGTCCAGGGCGTGCGCCACGGCTACTCCAGCACCATGCGCCGCGCCTCGGAGCTGCCGCAGGTGGAAGCCATCGTGCAGATCGGCGCCCGCGGCCCCGGCAGCGCCCGCGAGCAGGAGTATCGCGACGCCCTGGATTGGGGCGCCGTGATCCACACCGCCCGGGACCTGCACCGCGAGGGCGAGGCGCCGGCGCTGGCGCGCATTCCCGAGGGCTGCGACATCGTGCTCTCGATCGACGTCGACGGCCTCGACCCTTCGCTGGTGCCGGGGGTCATCCTGCCGGCCTTCGGCGGCCTCACCTACCAGCAGTGCCTCGACGTGATCGAGGGCGCCGCCGCCCGCGGCCGCATCGCCGCCGCCGCCTTCGTCGAGTACGTGCCGGCGCAGGACCCCAGCGGCATCGGCGCCAAGGCCGTCGCGCGGCTGGCCTGCAACGTCATCGCCGCGGTCGGGCGCCAGCGGGAAGCTTAGCCGCGAGCCTGCCGCGGGGCCGTCGTCGCATCGTAGCCGTGCAGCGCCAGGACCACGGTCTTGGGGATGCTCTGCTCGCCCCGCTCGTAGGCGATTACCGTCCGGCGCGACAGTCCCAGCGCTTCAGCCGCCGCCTGCTGCGTCAGACCGTGACCCCGGCGCCAGGCGCGCAGCGCCTCCGGCTCGATCGATTCACCGCGCTGAACCAGCGCCAACTGCCTCAGGCGCTGTGCCGGGATCTCGGCGTCCGGCAGCCCCCGCCAGCCGATCGACCAGCCCCACTCGTCCACGATCAGGCCTCGGAAACGCTCCGCCTCGCCCAGCAAGGCCGTGAAGACGGCATGCCGCCGAAACCAGGCCTCGAGATCGATGCGGTCCTTCCTGCCGTCCGCCCAGGCCACCTCGATACGATAGGGCTCCAGAGGCAGGGCCTGCCTGATCTGCACTGCGCCTGTCATCTTCCTCGTCCGTTCAAGCGTCGCCATTCCGCTTCGATCCCGTCCATGTGCGCACCCGCGCAAGACCGTCGGATGGTTGGACGATGTGCGAGAATTGCACATTCCGCAAGCGGAAGGGCCGCCGCCCGGCGCCGTCATCCTGAGCGTCAGCGAAGGATCTCGTGGGAATGGAGCTCCGATCGGCCCGAGATCCTTCGCTTGCGCTCAGGATGACGCGGGAGGGGGTTCACAGGGTCACTGGTCTCACACGGAGCCACGGAGGCCGCGGAGAAACCTAGCGATACCTCCGTGCGCGCCGTGGCTCCGTGTGAGACGAAGCGGCACTCGCAATGAGCTCCTGCGGCCTGTCATCCTTTGCTCTCGCTCGGGATGACGGGTTGGATCCGGGGACCTACAGCCCTTCGAGCCGCGCCAGGCTGGCTTGCAGCTTTTCGCGGGCCTGCAGGGCCTCGGCGCGGCGACCGCGCTGTTCCTCGACCACCTCGACCGGTGCCTTGGCGAGGAACTGCTCGTTGCCGAGCTTGCGGTCGATCTTCTCGACCTCGCCGGCGAGCTTGTCGATCTCCTTGCGCAGCCGGGCGCGCTCGGCATCGAGGTCCAGCACCTCCTTCAGCGGCAGGCCGAAGGTGGTCTCGTCCACCACGAAGCTGACGGCGTCGGCCGGCAGCTCGCCCAGCACCAGGTCGATCCGCTCCAGCCGCGCCAGACGCTGCGCCAGGGCACCGTGGCGGCGCAGCCGTGCCTCGGTCTGCGGGCCGGCGTCCTTGGCCAGCAGCACCGGCTTGGCGGCGGGCGGCAGGTTGACCTCGGCGCGCAGGGTGCGCAGCTCGCCGATCAGACGGATCAGCCAGCCGATCTCCGCCGCCGCCTCGGGGTCGCGCAGGGCCTCGGAGAGCGCCGGGCGCTGCGCCGTCAGCAGCAGCCCCTCGTCGCCGAACTCCTCCCAGAGCTGCTCCGAGACGAAGGGCATGAAGGGATGCAGCAGGCGCAGCAGCACGTTCATGGCCCAGGCCATGGTCGCGCGGGTCTCCGCGGCGGTCTCCTCCTCCTCCAGCAGCGGCTTGGCGAACTCGATGTACCAGTCGCAGAAGCCGTTCCAGGTGAAGCGGTAGAGCAGGCCCGCCGCCTCGTCGAGGCGGTAGCCGGCCAGCGCCCGCTCCAGCCCGCGCTCCACCTCCACCAGCTCGCCGACCAGCCAGCGGTTGACCGAATGCGCGCAGGCGCCGGGGTCGTAGGCCGGCGCCGCGGCGGCGCCGTTGATCTGGCAGAAGCGCGAGGCGTTCCACAGCTTGGTGGCGAAGTTGCGGTAGCCCTCGATGCGCGCCGGGTCCAGCTTGACGTCGCGCCCCGGCACCGCCAGGGCTGCGAGGGTGAAGCGCAGGGCGTCGCAGCCGTACTGCTCGATCAGGTCGAGGGGGTCCAGCACGTTGCCCTTGGACTTCGACATCTTCTGGCCGTGCTGGTCGCGCACCAGGGCGTGGATGTAGACGTCGCGGAAGGGCACCTCGCCCATGAAGTGCATGCCCATCATCATCATGCGGGCAACCCAGAAGAAGATGATGTCGAAGCCGGTGACCAGCACGTCGCCGGGGTAGTAGCGCGCCAGGTCGCGCCGCACGGCGGGGTCGTCCGAGGGCCAGCCCAGGGTGGAGAAGGGCCAGAGCGCCGAGGAGAACCAGGTGTCCAGCACGTCGGCGTCGCGCTCCAGCGTCACCGCCTCGCCGTAGTGCGCCGCGGCGGCGGCCTGGGCCTCGGCCTCGCTCTCCTCGACGAAGACGGTCCCGTCCGGCCCGTACCAGGCCGGCACCTGGTGCCCCCACCAGATCTGCCGCGAGATGCACCAGGGCTGGATGTTGCGCATCCACTCGAAGTAGGTGTTCTCCCACTGCTTCGGCACGAAGCGGGTGCGCCCCTGCTCCACCGCCTCGATGCAGGGCTTGGCCAGGGTGGCGGCGTCCACGTACCACTGGTCGGTCAGCCAGGGCTCTATGGCGACGCCGGAGCGGTCGCCGTGCGGCACCACGTGGAGGTGCTCCTCGACCTTCTCGACCAGCCCCAGCGCCTCCAACTCGGCGACGATCTTCTCGCGCGCCGCATAGCGATCGAGCCCGCGGTAGGCTTCGGGCGCATTCTCGTTCACGCAGGCGTCGCGGTCGAAGACGTTGATCTTCTCCAGGCCGTGGCGGCGGCCCACCTCGAAGTCGTTGAAGTCGTGCGCCGGCGTCATCTTCACCGCGCCGGTCCCCGTCTCGGGGTCGGCGTAGTCGTCGGCGACGATCGGCAGGCGGCGGCCGACCAGCGGCAGGACCGCGTGCTTGCCGATCAGGTCGGCGTAGCGCGGATCCTCGGGATGCACCGCCACGCCGCTGTCGCCCAGCATGGTCTCGGGGCGGGTGGTCGCCACGACGATGAAGCGCCCCTCCTCGCCCTCGATCGGGTAGCGGAAGTGCCAGAGCTTCCCCTTCACCTCGACCTGCTGCACCTCCAGGTCGGAGATGGCGGTGTGCAGCTTCGGATCCCAGTTCACCAGCCGCTTGTCGCGGTAGATCAGGCCTTCCTTGTGGAGCTGCACGAAGACCTTGCGCACGGCCGCCGAGAGGCCCTCGTCCATGGTGAAGCGCTCGCGCGGCCAGTCGGCCGAGGCGCCGAGGTGGCGCAGCTGGCGGATGATGGTGCCGCCGGACTGCCCCTTCCACTCCCAGACCTTCTCCAGGAAGCGCTCGCGGCCCAGGTCGGCGCGGCGCATGCCCTGCTCCGCCAGCTGCCGCTCCACCACCATCTGGGTGGCGATGCCGGCATGGTCGGTGCCCGGCTGCCAGAGCGCGTCGTGGCCGCCCATGCGATGCCAGCGGATCAGCACGTCCTGGATGGTGAAGGTGAGCGCGTGGCCCATGTGCAGGCTGCCGGTCACGTTCGGCGGCGGCATCATGATGACGTAGGGCTTGGCGTTGCTCTCGGGCGCGGCGGCGAAGGCCCCGCTGGCCTCCCAGCGCTCGTACTGCCTGGCTTCCACCGCATCGGGTCGGTAGGTCTTCTCCAGCTCCGCCATGGCCGGCAGCGTCCTCTCGCTCTCTCTGGTCGGGCATCGCCCGGAGGGCGATGTCGGAAGGGTCGAATGCGCCGCACCCCGCGTCGGAGCGGGCCGGCGCGGCTAGGGGCGTCGAGACGGTGGGATCACTCGTCCTCGGCCCGCCGCGCCAGGCGGCGTACCTCGTCGCGGACGATGCGTTCTACCAGCGGCGGCAGGTTCTCGTCGAGCCAGCCCTTGAGCAGCGGCGTCAGGGCCTGGCGCACCAGCGCCTCGAGCGTGGTCTGGCTCTCGCCGAGCGGCAGGGGCTCGCCGTCGCGGCCGCTGCCCTGCAGCGAGCGAGAGACCTCGGAGAGCGCCGCCACTGCTGCCGCAGCGGAGGCGGCCGAGAGCAGACCGTCCTCGCCTTCCAGCCCAGGCCGGGCTTCGAAGGCGGGTTCCTCGTTCTCCGGTTCCGGCTCGGGCTCGGGCTCTGGTTCCGGCTCCTCGAACGCCGCCGTCTCGAAATCTGGCTCCGGCTCCGGCTCCGGATCGGGTTCTGGTTCGGGTTCGGGTTCTGGTTCGGGTTCCGGTTCGGGCTCCGGGTCGACACGGGCGGTCAGGTCGAGGATCTCTTCCTCCTCGTCCTCCGCCGGCTCCGGATCGGCCTCCGGTGCCGGGGACGGCACGGCGCCCTCCCCCTGCTCCTTCTCGTCCTCGGAGATGATCCGGCGAATGGACGCCAGGATCTCCTCCATGGACGGCTCGTTCTGCCCGTCCGGCTGGGCCATGCCCTACTCCAGTAAGCCCGCGGCCGCCGCCACCCGCGCGGCCCGCCCTTCGGCTTTAGCCTATTCGCCGGGCGCGCTCAACCCGAACCACAGGTCGCGCACCGCCCGATAGTCGTGCTCCGGCTCGTAGAGCGGCACGTCGAGGTCCAGATCGGCGGCGGTCAGGCGCCCCACCGCGCCGAGCAGACGGTAGCCGGCGACGATGTCGTCGCGCTGCGCACGCACCAGATTGACCTGGGCGTCCAGCAGTTCCTGCTCCTGGTCGAGGACATCGAGCACGGTGCGGGCGCCGACCGTCGCCTCCTCGCGCACGCCCTCCAGGGCGATCTCGGCCGCCGCGATCTCCGACTCGAAGGAGCGGATCTGCGCCCGCGCCGACTGGAACTCCTCCCAGGAGGCAATGGCCTCCTGCTCCACCGCCCGGCGGGCCTGTTCCATCTCCAGGCGGCGCTGGCTGTTGACCTGGCGGGCCTCGCGCACCTGGCTGGACACCAGGCCCTGCTGGTAGAGCGGAAAGCTGAGCTGGGCGAGGATGCTGGCGCTGCGCGACTTGGTGCCGCGGCCGCTGGTGTCGCGCCCTTCGTTGAGCGCGCCGCGCAGGCTGAGTTCAGGATAGAGGGCGCCGATCTGCTCGCGGACGGCGCGCTCGGCCGCGCGCTCGAAGAAGCCCGCCGAGATCACCCGCGGGTTGGCGAGCTGCGCCTCCTCAACGGCCTGCGGTTCGCTTTCGGGCAGCCCGTCCGGCCCCGGCGGCGCCGTGAGCGACCCGGCCGGGATGCCCGTGACCTCGCGGAAGATGGCCCGGCTGGTGCGCAGCTGCGCTTCGGCGGCGATCCGCTGGGCGGTGGCGCGCGACAGCCGCGCTTCGGCCTGGGCCACGTCGGTGCGGGTGATCTCGCCGACCTCGAAACGGTCCAGCGTCGCCCGGAGCTGGCGCTGCAGCACCTCCTCGTTGTTGACGTTGAGCCGCAGCACCGCCTCGTCGCGCCAGACGTCCATGTAGGCGGTGACGGCGTCGAAGAGCACCGCCTGCTCGGTATCGGTGAGCTGCGCGCGCTGGCCCAGCACCTGGTTCTCGGCGCGCTCCACCCCGGCCGTGGTACGGCCGCCGCGATAGAGCGGCTGGGTCACGGCCAGCTCCGCCTGCCGGATCCGCCGCGTCTCGGTATCCCAGCCGGTCGGCCCGCCGCTGTCGGCGCTGTTGCGGTTGAAGCCGGCGGAGGCGGTCAGCTCGACGTTGGGCCGCCAGCCCGAGAGCGCCTGCGGCACCGCCTCGTTGGTGGCCCGCAGCTCGGCCTGGCCGCCGAGCAGCCTCGGGTTGTTCAGATAGGCGGCGGAGAGCGCGTCCTCGAGCGTCTGACCGGCTGCGGCGCCCGGCAGCAGGGCCAGGCTCCCGGCCAGCAGCAGGGAGCGGAGGTGCCGGCCACTGCTGTGCCGAGGCGATCGGTCGAACGACGGCATACGCGGATGACCTCTGGGCTGCGTGGCAGGTGCAGTCGCGAGATATAGCGCCCTCGGCGCGCCTCTGTCACCCCGCGCAAGGGCGTCGCGCGTATTTTTTGGACGCTGCCGCTCAGAAAACGAAGGCGGGCGGGCGACGCAGGCTGTCTATCACCGGCGTGGCCGCGTCGAAGAGGGTGCGGCCGGATACCGTCCCGTCCTTGCGATAGAGCCGGGCGCGGCCGATACCGCCGGGCTCGCGCGTAACCGCCACCAGCCGGCCGCCCTCGGCGAGCTGCTCGGCCAGCGCCGGCGGCAGCTCCTCCAGGGCCCCCTCCACCAGGATCACGTCGTAGGGCGCCTGGGCGGCATGGCCGTCGCGCAGCGGCCCCTCGACCACCACGGCGTTGGCCACCTCGAGCTCCTGCAGCAGCGCCTCGGCCTGCTGCGCCAGTAGCGGCACCTCCTCCAGGGCAACGACGCTGCCGGCCATGCGGGCCACGATCGCCGCGCCGTAGCCGGTACCGGCGCCGACGGTCATCACCGAATCGCCGGGGGCGATCGCGGCCGCCTGCAAGAGGCGTGCGAAGACCATCGGCTCCATCAGCCAACGCCCCTCGCCGATCGGCAGGTCCTCGTCGATGTAGGCGACGCCGCGGCTTCGCGCCGGCACGAAGCGCTCGCGGGGCACGCTCTCGAAGGCCTCGATCACGCGCGGATCGGTCACACGGTTGGTGCGCAGTTGCCCGTCCACCATGTTGCGGCGTGCGCTGGCGTAGTCCAAGGCCCTGTCCCTCGTTCCTGTCGCGTCCGGCGCCCGGTCGAGCGTCCCGGCCGGATTTATAGTGGCCGGGGTCCGGCAAGACAACGGGGCGAGAAGCCGCCGTCGGCCGGATGCCCGCGCAATAGTGTGTCACCCCGCAGGCACATAAGATACGCTGCAATTTCGATCCTGTTGCACATTGCAGAGGTCCGAGGAACCGGGGATTGCCACCCTACCCGATCGACAGCCGCCGGCCACGCCGCCGGGCCGCCCTGCGCCTCGGCTCGACGATCCTGCTGTTCGGCCTGCTCGGCGGCATGGCCTTCTCCCTCATCGAGCACTTCGCCGCGGCCGAGCGGCTCGCCGAGACCCGGTCCACGGTCCTGGAAGAGGTCAATCGTCTGCGCGTGCAGATCGAGAAGACGACCGCCGGCGAGGTGCAGCTGATCCTCGGCCTGACCGCCTACGTCCGGGCGCGGCCCGAGCTGAACCAGCAGGACTTCGAGGCCGCCACCGGCTACCTGCTGGGCACGGCCCCGACCGCCATCAGCCACGTGGCCCTCGCCCGCGACCTGGTCGTCACCCACATCCACCCCCTCGCCGGGAACGAGGCCGCCCTCGGGCTAGACTACCGCCGGGAGTCGGCCCAGTGGTCCGCCGTACAGCGGTCGGTGGAGACCGGCGAGATCGTCATCGCCGGCCCCCTGACGCTGGTGCAGGGCGGCGTCGGCCTGATCGCCCGCGTGCCGATCTTCCTGCCCGCGGCCGACACCTCCGAGCGGCTCTGGGGCATCGCCTCTGTGGTGATCGACTTCGAGGCCTTTCTCGAGGCCATCGAGATCGACGAGAGCCGGCGGCGCCTGGATCTGGTGCTCTACGGCCGCAACGGCGGCGCGCGGCGGGACGGGTTGGGCGGTGAACCGATCATCGGCGACCCGGCGGTGCTGCAGGACGACCCGGTGCTGCAGGAGGTGACCGTGGGCGACGGCTTCTGGCTGATCGCGGCGCGGCCGACCGAGGGCTGGCCGAAGGCCTCGACCTATCGGCCCACCCTCTTCCTCGCCTACATGCTGTTCCTGGCCGTGGTCACCCTCTGGCTCTGGCGCGACGCGCGGGCGCGGCTGGAGCGTGAGCACGCCAACGAGGAACTGCGGCGCGCGAAGGCCGAGGCCGACGAGGCGAATCGCGCCAAGTCGCACTTCCTGGCCACCATGAGTCACGAGCTGCGCACGCCGCTGAACGCCATCATCGGCTTCTCCGACTTCCTGCTGCTGCAGCTCGCGCCGCCGGCGGTGGCCGAGCGGCAGCTCGCCTACATCCGCGACATCCGTGAGAGCGGCCTGCATCTGCTGAGCATGATCAACGACATCCTGGACCTGGCCCGGATCGAGAGCCGGGAAGCCGAGGTTCCGCTCGCGCCGACCGACACACGCCATGTCGCCGGCATGGCGCTGCGCCTGGTCTCGCCGCAGGCCCGCGGCAAGGGCGTGCGGCTGCGCTGCGCCCTGCCCCGCGGCCTGCCGCCGGCGCTGGCCAACGAGCGCGCCCTGCAGCAGGTGCTGATCAACCTGCTGGCCAACGCCGTGCGCCACACGGAGCCGGGCCGGCGCGTGCGCCTGCGCCTCGCCTGCGGCGGCGACAGCAGGCTGCTGCTGAGCGTGGAGGACGAGGGCGAGGGCATGGAAGAGGAGCGGCTGGCCCTGCTCGGCCAACCCTTCGCCACCTCGAACGACGCCTTCCGCCGGCCGGAGCACGGCGTCGGCCTGGGTCTCGCCATCAGCGCCGCCCTGGTGCAGCGGATGAAGGGCAGCCTCCAGTTGACCAGCCGCCTCGGCGAGGGAACGGTCGCTACGGTCACCCTGCCGGCGGCCGAGACGGCGGCGGCAAACGCCCCGAGCGGCGGCTGACGCTCGAAGTCCGGTCGAGCGCTACGCCCGCGCCCGCGACCAGCGCCGCCTCGCGCTGCAGGCCATGCGCAAGTGGACCCGCACGGCCTGAAATCCGCCGCCGAGGCGAACGGGAACGGAACGAAAACTGTCTAACGCAGAGGAAAAACCTGTCTACCACCTTGACGCCGCCCTCGTGAAACGGCAGTAATCCGCGGCCTCCGGCCCGGTGGCAGAGTGGTTATGCAGAGGACTGCAAATCCTCGTACGTCGGTTCGATTCCGGCCCGGGCCTCCAGCCTCCCGCCGCTCCCGGGCCCGCGGCGGACAGGCGTCGAAAGTCTTTGCAGGGCTCCGGGGGCTTTGCTATAAGCCCGCCCGCGGCGCAGACGATGGCTGCGCCCCCTGGTCCGCGGTAGCTCAGTTGGTAGAGCAGGTGGCTGTTAACCACCGGGTCGCAGGTTCGAGTCCTGCCCGCGGAGCCATTCCCCCGCCGGGGTCATCTCCCGAGAGCCCTCTCGACGTCGGTCTGCGCGAAGTCCTCGCCTGCATAGAGCAGAGGGCAGCCCTGCTCCTTGGCGAGCTCGTAGGCGAAGCAGTCCCCGAAGTTCAGCGCGGCCGGGTGTGCGCCTCTGCCCCATTTCGCATGGGTCTGCGCGATGCGACGCGACGAAGCGGGCGTCACGCTGACGATCTCGAAGGCCAGCCCCTCGATCAGCCCTGTCATCTCCTCGCCGACATTGCGGCGGGCGGCGACGATCAGGGCTTCGGCAAGCGTGCCGGCCGAGATGAGCAGGCGATCTTCGGCCTCGAGCACCGCGGCGCAAGCATCCGCTTCGGGCTCGTTCAGAATGATCGCCATCAAGGCCGAGGTATCGACCGCGATCATCCCGGCAGGCCGTCCTCGCCATAGAGGAAGTCCTGGCTGCGCGCTGCGTCGGGGCCGTCGCTCGCCTTCGCCGACGCCGCGGCGCGAACCGCTTCGAGCACGGCCTTGCGGGCCTTCCTGTCGGGCGCTGGAGCCGCCGGCACCAGCCGCGCAGCGGCGTGGCCGTGGCGGGTCAAGATGACCTCCTCCCCCGCCTCGGCGCGGCGGACCAGTTCCGTCAGCTGACCCTTGGCTTCCGTAACGGATATCCGCATGCGCCGGTCCCGCCCTCGTCGATCGACGGCCGAAATTTAGACCACTGTATGGTCTATTTCGACTTTCGCAGGACGGGCGACGCAGCGCGGGCGGCTCCCGAGCGCCCCCGGAGCACCCCCGGGCCGTTCAGCTCCGGCGTACCTGCCAGGCCAGCCAGCCCAGTGCGGCGCCGGCGCCGATCAGCTGAATGCCGAGCAGGAGGCCGATCAGCCAGACCGCCGCGACCGGCAGGCTGGCCCAGAGGTAGAACGCCAGGCCGATGCCCAGGACACCGCTGAGCAGCACCCAGCCCCAGTTCGGGAAGGGGCGGATGCTCAGCGCGAAGATCACCCGCGAGATCCCCTCCACCATGAAGAAGACGACGATCAGGAGGGTGAGCGCCAGCAGGCTGTCGCCCGGATTGTGCAGGAAGAGCGCGCCGACGACGACGAAGAGCGCCACCGAGACGAGCTGCAGCCAGAAGTGCGGCACGGCCCGTGCGCCGAGCAGGCCGATCGCCTGGACCACGCCGGCGACGATCAGCAGCCAGCCGAGGAAGACCACGACCGCGACCGAGGAGAAGAAGGGATAGGCCAGCGCGAAAACGCCGGCCAGGATCATCAGCCCGCTCTGCACCAGGTACCAGAAGGAGTGCCGCTTGACGGTCTGGCGCAGGGCCTCGCGCATCACCTCCGAAGCGGCTTCGAGCGACATCGTCATGACGGTTCCCCCGGAGACGGCGGCGACAGAGCGTCGCCCGCACGGACTCCATGGTCGCCGAGAGCAGGCGCGACTGTCGAGCGGAAGCTGACGGAAACGAAAAGGGGCGGCCCCTCGGGGCCGCCCCTTCGCATCGTCGCCTCGCGGCGCCGCTCAGCGCTTGGAGAACTGGAAGCTGCGGCGCGCCTTGGCGCGACCGTACTTCTTGCGCTCCACCGCGCGGCTGTCGCGGGTCAGGAAGCCGACCTGCTTGAGCACCGGCCGCAGGCCCGGCTCGTAGAGGGTCAGCGCCCGGGAGATGCCGTGGCGCACCGCGCCGGCCTGGCCCGAGAGGCCGCCGCCGGAGACGGTGCAGTAGACGTCGAACTGCCCGTCGCGGTTGGCGACCAGGAAGGGCTGGGCGATCAGCATGCGCAGCACCGGACGCGCGAAGTAGACGTCCAGCGCCCGGCCGTTCACCGTGATGATGCCGCTGCCCGGCTTGATCCAGACGCGGGCGACGGACTCCTTGCGGCGGCCGGTGGCGTAGGAGCGGCCTTGGGCGTCGCGCTTCGGCTCCACCGTCGCGGTGGCGGCCGTGGCGGCCGCAGCGGCCTCGCCGGCGGCGGTCCCGCCGAGCTGGTCGAGGGAGGTCAGGGTCTCTTCGGCCATGAGGTCAGGCCCTCTTGTTCTTCGGGTTCATCGCGGCGACGTCCATCACCACCGGCTGCTGCGCCTCGTGCGGGTGCTCGCCGCCGGCGTAGACGCGCAGCTTCTTCAGCTGCGCCCGGCCGAGCGGGCCGCGCGGGATCATCCGCTCCACCGCCTTCTCGATCGCCCGCTCCGGGAAGCGGCCGCCGAGGATCTGGCCCAGGGTGCGGTCCTTGATGCCGCCGGGATAGCCGGTGTGCCAGTAGAAGCGCTTCTGCTGCAGCTTCTTGCCGGTCAGCTTGACCTTCTCGGCATTGATGACGATGACGTGGTCGCCGGTGTCGATGTGCGGCGTGTAGATCGCCTTGTGCTTGCCGCGCAGCACGTTGGCGATCCGGCTCGCGAGGCGGCCGAGAACGACGCCTTCGGCGTCGATCACGAACCACTTTCTCTCGACGTCGGCCGGCTTGGCGGAATAGGTCTTCATGTCTGGCCTTCGCTCGTCGACGGGATCGGTTGATCGGGGTCGCTTGGAAGACGGGCTTCTACGCCGCCTCCGGGGGCAAGTCAACGGCGGAAAGCGGCGTGATTTCAGAAGGTTTGATTATGCGGTATCATAATACCACACATCGGACCGGGAGGTGGCCGTGACGATCGAGAGCCTCAGCGCCGTGACCCTCGGCACCCGCGACATGACCCGCGCCGTCGCCTTCTATCGAAAGCTCGGGTTCCAGGTGAAGCATGGCGGAGAAGATTCCGAATTTACGAGCTTCTTCGCCGGATCCGGCTTCCTCAATCTGATCCTGGTGCCGGCGGAGACGCCGATCGCCTGGTGGGGCCGTGCGATCTTCCACGTGGCGGACGTCGACGCCAGTCACGCCCGCGCCCTGGCGGCCGGCCTGACGCCGGACTTCGCGCCCAGCGACGCCCCCTGGGGCGAGCGCTACTTCCACATCCGCGATCCCGACGGCCACGAGATCAGCCTGGCCCGGCCACTGTGAGAAGCGGATACCGGCGCGAAGAGAGCCTGTCGCGAGACTCCGGCATCCGGCTTAGGATGAGAGCATGAAGAATCGCACGCGCCTCGCCCTGCCCGCCCTGCTGCTGCTCGCCGCCTGTGCGACACAGGAGGAGCCACCGGCCGCCGACGACCTGCAACCGGCCGCCGCCGAGAGCGTTACCGTGACCGTGGAGCCGAGCCGGGGCCTGGAGGTGGCGGAGCGCTGGTGCGCCTCCTGCCACCAGGTCGCGGCGGACGGCCCGCCGCGCACCCCGGCCCCGGCCTTCGCGGCCATCGCGGCCGACCCCGCCAAGGGCCGGGACTGGCTGGAGGCCTTCATGGCCGAGGACCACCTGCCGATGCCGACCTTCCGGCTCTATCCCGACGAGCAGGCCCACGTGATCGCCTACATCGAGAGCCTGCGGCGGTAGCGCCTCACCGCTGCGGCGGGATGGAGTAGGTCAGCGTGGCGTGGGCGACGGGGTCGCCGTCCTCCACCGCGGCACTGGTGATCAGCACCTCGCCGTAGGCCAGCCGCTTGCCGAGCTTCAGCAGGCGGCAGTCGCCGATCAGGTCGCCGGGCGGCGGCGGGCGCAGGAAGTTGATCGAGAGGTTGGTGGTCAGCGCCATCTCCACCCGGCCGATGGCGCCCAGCACGGCGGCGTACATGGCGAAGTCCGCCAGGGTCATCATGGTCGGCCCGCTGATCGTGCCGCCGGGCCGCAGCACGTCGCCGGAGGCCGGCAAGCGCAGGCGCGCGGTCCCCTCGCCGATCTCCTCGACGGCGATGTGCAGCATCGTCACCCACTTCAGTTCCTGGGCGATCTCGTTCATCTCCGCGATGGTGATCTTCGCCATACGCGCCCCGCTCCTACCGGTTTGGACTTGGCCCCGCCGGATGGCGGAGCGGCTGTTCCTTTATCCCTTGCCCCGACGCGAAGGGAAGGTCCAGATTGATCTTGACGACTCGGAGCCTGTTACTGGGGAAGGATATGAATTCCACTGCGCCGGCGGAAGGGGTGAACGAGCCGGTCCTGCTGCAGGAGCGCCGCGACGGCGTCGCCTGGCTGACGCTCAACCGCCCCCGGCAGTACAACGCCCTCTCGGAAGAACTGCTGGCGGCACTGACCGAGGCCTGCGAGGCCCTGGCCGGCGAGGAGGATCTCCGCGCGGTGGTGCTGGCCGGGGCCGGCAAGGCCTTCTGCGCCGGCCACGACCTGAAGCAGATGCGCGCGACGCCGGACCAGGACTACTACCGCCGCCTCTTCGCCGCCTGCAGCGCCATGATGCTGTCGATCCGCCGCCTGCCGGTGCCGGTGGTGGCGCGGGTGCACGGCATCGCCACGGCGGCCGGCTGCCAGCTGGTCGGCACCTGCGACCTGGCGGTCGCCGCAGCCGAGGCGCGCTTCGCTACGTCCGGCATCAACACCGGCCTCTTCTGCTCGACGCCGGCGGTGGCGCTGTCGCGCAATGTCGGCACCAAGCCGGCCTTCGAGATGCTGGTGACGGGGGATTTCGTCGACGCCGAGGAAGCGCGGCGGCTGGGGCTGGTCAACCGGGTGGCGGCGCCCGAGGCGCTGGACAGCGAACTCCAGGCCCTGCTGGGCCGCATCCTCGACAAGTCGCCGGTGGCGGTGCGCACCGGCAAGCGGATGTTCTACGAGCAGCAGGGCAAGGGCCTGGAGGAGGCCTATGCCTACGCGGCGGAAGTGATGGCCTGCAACATGATGGCCGAAGACGTGGGGGAAGGGATCGATGCCTTCATGGAGAAGCGCAGGCCGGTCTGGCATGGCCGCTAGAGCCGCGCTGGGACTGCTGGCGGCGGCGCTGCTGCTGGCCGCCTGCGGCGGCGGCGGCAGTGTGCGCGAGGTGCCGCCCGATCCGCGCGCGAACCTCTACGGCGTGAACCTGGCCAGCCTGCAGCAGAACCCGCAGCTCTGCCTCTTCGCGCTGGGCTCCACCGGCCACCAGCTCGCCTCGGTGCCCGACCGGCCGCTGGACGGCGGCTGCGGGCTGACCAACGGCGTCGAGGTCAGCCGCACCTCGGTGGCCTTCAACAGCAGCTTCATCGCCACCTGCCCGCTGGCCGCGGCCTATGCGATCTTCGAGGCCGAGGTGCTGCAGCCCGCCGCGCAGCGCCACTTCGGCCAGGCGGTGGTGCGGGTCGACCATTGGGGCACCTACGCCTGCCGCAACCGCAACCACCGCATGGCCGGCCCCCGCAGCGAGCACGCCACGGCCAACGCCATCGACATCGGCGCCTTCACCCTGGCCGACGGCCGGCGGGTGACGGTGCTGGACGGTTGGCGCGGCCGCAGCGACGAGCGCGCCTTCCTGCGCGAGATCCACGGCGGCGCCTGCCGGCTGTTCCAGGGCGTCATCGGCCCCGACCACGACCGCGCCCATCTCGACCACTTCCACTTCGACATGGGCCGCTGGCGCTTCTGCCGCTGAGGCTCGCTGGTATCACGGGCTGCCAGAGACGCCCGAGGGACCACGTCATCCTGAGCGTTAGCGAAGGATCTCGATCCGTAGGCGCAGGCCTGTCGCCGCTTTGTCTCACGCGGAGCCGCGGAGGGCACGGAGGTAGGAGACGGCTCACCCTCCGTGCCCTCCGCGGCTCCGTGTGAGACCAGCGAACCTTCGAAACGACTCTCGTCATCCTGAGCGTCAGCGAAGGATCTCGGGCCAGTTGGTGCTCGATTCCCACGAGATCCTTCGCTGACGCTCAGGATGACGGCGCGAGGGCACAAGGCGCGAGGGGGCCGGTCGCCTCAGCCCTCCAGCCAGTCCAGCACCAGGGCGATCTGGGTCGGGTCCATCAGCGCCGGGGCGTGGCCGCAGCCGGGCAGCTCGACGACCTCGGCCTGGGGGCCGCGCAGCGACATCTGCGCCGCCACCTCGGCCGGCAGCAGCTCGGAACGGCCGCCGCGCAGCACCAGCACCGGCAGCGCGAGGCGGTCCCAGAGGCTCCAGAGGTCCACGTCCTGCGGCGCCTGCTCGGCGAAGGCGCGGCTGATGGCGGGGTCGTAGGTGCGGTACCAGCGGCCGTCGGCACCCTGCTCCACCGAGCGCTCGAACAGCCGCGCCCACTGCGCCTCCTCCAGCGGGCCGAAGCCGTCGTAGAGCTCGCGCAGCTTCGCCGTGGCGCTCGCGTAGTCCGGCCAGTCGCCCTCGTGGGTGGCGTAGGCCGCGATCTGCCGCATCGCCGCGCTCGGCAGAAAGGGGCCGACGTCGTTCATCACCAGGCGGCCGAGGGGGTGCCCGGGCAGCGCCGCCATCATCATGCCGATCAGCCCGCCCATGGAGGTGCCGAGCCAGTCCACCCGCTCCACCCCCAGCCGGGCCAGCAGCACGGTCATGTCCTGCAGGTACTGGGGGAAGCCGTAGCCGGCGGGATCGGCCAGGCGCTCGCTGTCGCCGCGCCCGACCACATCGGGACAGACCACGCGCCAGCCGCGGTTCGCGGCCGCCGCGGCGATCTCGTCGAAGTCGCGGCCGTTGCGGGTCAGGCCGTGCACGCAGACCAGCGTGCGCTCGGCGCCGGGGTCGCCCCACTCCCGATAGGCCAGGCGATGGAAGCCGGCCAGGGAGAGCCCGAGGTGCCGTCCGATCCGGGGACTGGGGGTGTCGCTCATGCTTCTTCCCTTCTCCGCTAACAATGCCGACGCCGCAGAGCGGCCTTTCGTGTCGCCCGGGCGCTCACAGCGGATAGCAGAGCCGGGCGGAGGGCGCGACCGACCGTTTGACAGCCGGCAATAATGTTGATATCAACTCTTCATCGAATAGACGAGGGAGGCCGAGGTGAAGCTCTACTACGCGGAGGTGCTCAATCCCCGCAAAGTCTGCGCGCTTGCCCGCCACCTCGAGGCGCCGGTGACCTTCGTCCACGTCGATCTGGCCAAGGGCGAGCACCGCCGGCCCGCCTTCCTCGCGCTCAATCCCAACGGCAAGGTGCCGGTGCTGCAGACCGACCGCGGCAGCCTCTGGGAATCCAGCGCCATCCTCTGCTTCCTCGCTCGCCGCGCTGGCTCCCCGCTCTGGCCGGAAGACGAGGAAGGCCAGATCGAGCTGCTGCGCTGGCTGTCGTGGGACGCGCAGCACTTCGCCCCGGCCGCCGGCGGGCTCTACTTCGAGCACGTCATCCGGCCGATGTTCGGCCTCGGCCCGCCCGATCCGGCGGCCGTCGAGGCGGCGACCGCCGACTTCCGCAAGTACGCGCGCGTGCTGGACGACCACCTGCAGGGCCGCCCCTATCTGCTGGGCGATGCGCTCTCGGTGGCCGACTTCGCCGCCGCCGCCGCCCTGCCCTATGCCGAGGCCGCCCGCATCCCGCTGGGGGACTTCCCGGCGGTCGCCCGCTGGCACGCCCGGCTGGAGGAGCTGCCGGCTTGGCGCGAGCCCTTCCCCGCGGCCGAGGCCGCAGCCTGAAGACCGGAGGCAAGGAGATGCCGGAACCAAGGATCGTCTCTCGCGAGGCGTGGCTCGACGCCCGCAAGGCACACCTGAAGAACGAGAAGGCGCTGACCCGCCTGCGCGACCTCGTCAGCGCCGAGCGCCGCAGCCTACCCTGGGTCAGGGTGGAGAAGGACTACCGCTTCGACGCACCGGAGGGCCGGGTGGCGCTGGCCGACCTCTTCGGCGGCCGCAGCCAGCTGGTCCTCCACCACTTCATGTTCGGCCCCGACTGGGAGGCCGGCTGCCCGAGCTGCTCGCTGGAGGCCGACCACGCGGAGGGGGCGATCGTGCATCTGGAGAACCACGACGTCGCCTATGTGCGCGTGTCCCGCGCCCCGCTCGCCAAGATCGAGGCCTATCGCCGGCGCATGGGCTGGAAGGCCCGCTGGGTCTCCTCCTTCGACAGCGACTTCAACTACGACTTCCAGGTGTCCTTCACACCGGAGGCCCTGGCCGCCGGCCGCATCGAGTACAACTATCAGACGATCGAAGACCCGAAATATCTTCACGACGAGCTACCCGGCCTGAGCGTCTTCTACAGGAACGAGCGGGATGAGGTCTTCCACACCTACTCCAGCTACGCCCGCGGCAACGAAGAGGTGATCGGCGCCTTCGTCTACCTCGACATCACGCCCAAGGGCCGCAACGAGACGCAGATCATGGACTGGGTGCGTCGCCACGACGAGTACGAGGCGCAGCCCTGCCCCGGCTGCGCCGCGCAGTAGACGGCCCGATCCCGAAGGAGGAACCGCCATGACCACCGCCACAGTCGACAGCGACCCGCAGGCGCTGATGCGGAGCTACTTCGCGGCGATCCGCGAGAGCGACCTGACCGCCATCACGGCGCACTACGCCGAGGAGGTCGTCGCCTACGACGCGATCCTGAAGCTGGAGTTCCGCGGCCGCGAGGCCTATGCGGCGCACTGGAAGGCCTGCCTCGAGATGTGCGCGAACATGACCTTCGAGCCGCGCGATCCCGTGATCGAGACGAGCGGCGACCTCGCCTTCGGACACGCCCTGATCCACTGCGGCGGCACCGACGCCGAGGGCAACAGCCACACCGGCTGGCTCCGCGCCACCTGGGCCGCCCGCCGCCGCGACGGCCGCTGGCGGATCGTCCACGAGCACTATTCCCTGCCCTTCGACCCCGAGAGCATGAAGATGCTGGGCGAGTTGGAGCCCTGACGGACGGGCGCGCGGCGAAGGAACGAGGACGTCGTAGGAGCGAGAAGCCCCCTACCCCCGCCGCCCGTAGGGGCTGCCGAAGGCCGGGGGCGGGTCTTCGACCTCGACGAAGGTGTCGGGGAAGAAGCCGTTGAAGCGGGTCGCGAGCGCGTTGGAGTAGGCGCCGACCTGGTCGATCTCGATCCAGTCGCCCTCGGTCACGTCGGCCGGCAGCGGGAAGCTGCCCGGCAGCACGTCGAGGGAATCGCAGGTCGGGCCGTTGAGCACGAAGTCGCCGAGCTCGGCGCTCGGCGGCGGGCCGTCGGGGCGCACCAGGCGGGCCGGCAGGCGGATGCCGGCGTCCACCGTCTCCGAGAGGCTACCGTAGATGCCGTCGTTGACGTAGAGCCGCTCGCCCTTGCGCAGCTGCACCTGCAGCAGCAGCGAGCAGCCGGCCGCCACCAGCGCGCGGCCGGGCTCGCAGAAGACCGAGACGTTGGGGCCGATGCCGTTGCGCTTCAGGCCGTCGCGCACCGCGGCCAGGTAGTCGTCCAGCGGCGGCGAGTCCATCTCCACGTAGCGCGCCGGGAAGCCGCCGCCGACGTCGATGCAGGCCGGCGCCACCCCGGCCTCGCGCAGCACCCGGCCGCAGAGGTCGAGGCCGACGCCGTAGGCCTCGGGCTTCAGGCACTGCGAGCCGACGTGGAAGGCGAGGCCGACGCCGCAGCCCGCCGCCGCGGCCCGCTTCGCCAGCGCGACCGCCCCCTCCGGCTCGATCCCGAACTTGGCGGAGAGGTGGTAGAGCGTGCCCTCGGATGGCGGGGTCGAGAGACGGACGATGATGGTCACGTCGTCGTCGCGACGCGTCTCCTCCAGCACCTTGTCCAGCTCGTTCTCATGGTCGACGACGAAGTGGCGCACGCCGTAGACGGCATAGGCGGCGCGGATCACCGCGCGGCCCTTCACCGGATGCATGAAGTAGGTGTGGGCCTCGGCGTAGGTCTCGGCGATCTGCGCGATCTCCGGCAGCGAGGCCGTGTCGAAGTGACGGATGCTGGCGCGATAGAGCGCGTCCACCACCAGCGGGTGGGGGTTGCACTTCACGGCGTAGAGTACCTCGCCGGGAAAGCGCCCCAGGAAGGTGCGGGCGTTCTCGGCGAGCACCTGCGGGCGCAGGCAATAGACCGGATAGCTCGGCCGCAGCGCGGCGGCGACGGCCTCCGCGTTCGCGAAACGCTTGGTGCTCTGCGGCATCGGCCGTCTAGCCGAGGCCGAGACGCCGCAGCGGCCCGCTGCCGCCGGCATCCTTGACCCGGCGCATCAGCGCCCGCACCTCGGCGCTCGCCGCGACCGTGCCCTTGGCGACGAAGGCCTCGTGGTTGCGCTCGATCTCGTCCAGCAGATAGCGGTAGTTGACCATGATGCCGGCCGACTGGCGCAGCCCCTTGGGCGAGGTGTCGCCGAGCCAGTTGATCCGCTCCAGCCGCGCGCCGTTGCGCAGGTGGAAGCGGGCGACGGCGTCGATCGGCTGGCCGTTGCCCCGCTTCTCCGAGAAGTAGCGGGCGGCCAGACGCACCAGCGGCTCCTGCAGCGTCTCGGTCACCCGCGTGTGACGGTGCCAGTTCTCGCGGGCCAGCAGCGCGCGCAGCGCCTCGGCGATATCCTCCGCCTGACCCAGCTTGCGGATCGCCGAGCGTTCGTCGCCGGTCAGCAGGCGCTCCAGCACCTCGCCGTCCAGCCGCTCCAGCCAGCCGCGCAGCCCCGGTACCGGCGAGAGCGTGGCGAAGGTCTTGAGCTGCGGCAGATCGTGGCTCAGCACCCGCACGACCATCTTGATCAGGAAGTCGCCGAAGGTGATGCCGCGCAGGCCGCGCTGCGTGTTGGAGATGGAATAGAAGATGGCGGTGTCCGCCTTGGCCGGATCGGCGGACGGTGCCTCCTCGTCCAGCAGCGCCTGGACGTTGCCGGCCATGCCCTCGACCAGCGCCACCTCCACGAAGGCGAGCGGCTCGTTGGGCATGCGCGGATGGAAGAGCGCATAGCAGCGCCGGTCGGAGTCCAGGCGGTTGCGCAGATCGTCCCAGGAGCGGATCTCATGCACCGCCTCGTAGGCGATCAGCTTCTCCAGCAGGGCGGCGCTGGAATCCCAGGTGATGCGCTTGAGGTCGAGAAAGCCGGTGTCGAACCAGGAGGTGAGCAATTCCTGAAGATCCCTGTCGAGTGCGCGCAGATAGGGGCTGCGGTCGAGCAGGCTCACCAGGTCGGCCCGCAGGTCGACCAGGAACTTCACGCCCTCCGGCAGGCCGTTGAACTGGGTGAGCAGGCGAACCCGCGGCGGCTCCAGCGCGTCGCGCAGCCGCAGCTCGGCGGCCATCCGCGCCTCCTCCTCCTCCTGCCCGTGGTAGTCGTCGATCGCCTTCTCCACCGCCTCGGCGTCGACGGCGAAATCCCGCGCCAGGATCTCCAGGAAGACGGCACGGCCGCTCTGGTCGAGCCCCAGATAGGCGCGCCCCAGTTCGGCGGCGTGCGCCCGGGCGGAGATCTCGCCGCCGCGCGCCTCCAGGCAGATCCGCATCTGCTCGCGCAGCCGCGCGGCGTCGGCCACGGCGTCGTCGGACACCGAGAGACCGACGCTGCCGGCGATCTCGCGCCAGCTGGCCGAGAGGTTCGTCAGGGCGCGATCGAAGAGGGAGGGTGTCTCCTGCTTGGTCATCGTGCTCCCGCATTTTCGCCGACGGTGGAGAACCGGCACCTTCCGGTCATACCCGCCGGAGGTTACGGGTGCAATGCGACACACCGGGCAAAGTGACATTCGCGGTGCCGGCTGATATGAAGCCTCGCCCTGGATCGACGACGACACGACAGCCCGCCCGAGGAACCGCCGCGCATGAACCGCAACCTCTATGCCCTGCTTTCCGAACGCTTCCCCGCCGACCGCTCGGCGACGGCGCTGGAACTGGCCGACGGCAGCCGCCAGGACTACGCCCATCTCGAGACCATGGCCGGCCGCTACGCCGCCGCGCTGCGCGCCCAGGGCGTGAAGCCCGGCGACCGCGTCGCGGTGCAGACCGAGAAGTCGCCCAACGCGCTCTATTTCTACCTCGGCTGCCTGCAGGCCGGCGCGGTCTATCTGCCGCTGAACACCGCCTACAAGCAGGCCGAGGTCGGCTACTTCCTGGGCGACGCCGAACCGGCGCTGCTGCTCTGCCGCCCCGAGAGCCGGGCGGAGCTGGAGGCGGTGGCCGATACGGCCGGTGTCGGCCTGGTCCACACCATGGACGCCGCCGGCGGCGGCTCGCTCACCGAGGCGGCCATGGCTCTCGAGCCGGAGCGGCGCATCGAGCCGCGCGAGGACGACGACCTGGCGGCGATCCTCTACACCTCGGGCACCACCGGCCGCTCCAAGGGGGCGATGCTGACGCATCTCAACCTCTCGTCCAACGCTTTCGCGCTGCACGAGATCTGGGGCTTCCAGCCCGGCGACGTGCTGCTGCACGCCCTGCCGATCTTCCATGTCCACGGCCTCTTCGTCGCCATCAACACGACGCTGGCCAACGGCAGCTCCATGATCTTCCTGCCGCGCTTCGACGCCGAGGAGGTGATCGGGTTGCTGCCGAAGGCGACGGTGATGATGGGCGTGCCGACCTTCTACGTGCGGCTGTTGGCCAGCCACGACTTCACCGCGGCCGTTGCGGCCAACCTGCGCCTCTTCGTCTCCGGCTCGGCACCGCTGCTGGAGGAGACCTTCCAGAGCTTCGAGAAGCGTACCGGCAAGCGCATCCTGGAGCGCTACGGCATGACCGAGGCCGGCATGATCACCTCCAACCCCTACGAGGGCGAGCGGCGCGGCGGCACCGTCGGCTTCCCCCTGCCGGACGTCGAGGTCCGCGTCGCCGCCGAGGACGGCAGCGTGCTGGGCACCGACGAGGTCGGCGTGCTGGAGGTCAAGGGCCCCAACGTCTTCAAGGGCTACTGGCGCATGCCGGAGAAGACCGCCGAGGAGTTCAGGGCGGACGGCTTCTTCATCACCGGCGACGTCGCGAAGATCGACGCCCAGGGCTACGTCCACATCGTCGGGCGTGCCAAGGACCTGATCATCTCCGGCGGCTACAACGTCTACCCCAAGGAGATCGAGCTGGTGATCGACGCCCTGCCCGGGGTGGTGGAGAGCGCCGTGGTCGGCCTGCCCCACCCCGACTTCGGCGAGGCCGTGACCGCGGTGGTCAAGCGCAGCGACGCGGCCGCCACCGACGAGGCGGCGATCCTGGCGGCGACCAAGAAGCAGCTGGCCGGCTTCAAGGTGCCCAAGCGCGTCTTCTTCGTCGACGACCTGCCGCGCAACGCCATGGGCAAGGTCCAGAAGGCACAGCTGCGCGACACCTACAAGGACAGCTTCGCCGCCTGAGCCGGCGAGCGAAACAGACCGGAGCGGAGTTCAGATGTCCAATCTCGTGACCGAGACCCTCGATCCCCGCGCCCTGGCGCAGGCCCTGTCGGGCAAGCACCTGATCGACGGCCGCTTCGTGCCGGCCGTCTCGGGCGAGACCTTCGAGGTGATCTATCCGGCAACGCTGGAGACGATCGGCCGGGCCGCCTTCGGCGAGGCCGCCGACGTGGAGGCCGCCGTCGCCGCCGCCAAGCGGGCGCAGAAGGGCTGGGCCGCCCTGCCCGCCCGCGAGCGCGGCCGGCTGGTGATCGACTGCGGCCGCCGCCTGGAGCAGCACAAGGAGGAGCTGGCGTGCCTGGTGGCGCTGGAGACCGGCAAGGCGCTGCGCACCGAGAGCCGGGTCGAGGCCGGGGTGCTGGCCGACTCCTTCCTCTACTACGGCGGCCTGGCCTCGGAGCTGAAGGGCGAGAGCGTGCCCTTCAACCCCGACATGCTGACCGTGACCCTGCGCGAGCCGATCGGCGTGGTGGCGGCCATCATCCCCTGGAACGTGCCGATGATGCTGATGGCGCTGAAGATCGCGCCCGCGCTGGTCGCCGGCAACGCGGTGGTGGTGAAGTCGGCCGAGGAGGCGCCCTTCGCCGTGCTGCGCGTCTGCGAGATCATGAACGAGGTGCTGCCGCCCGGCGTCTTCAACATCCTGTCGGGCATGGGGCCGGAGTGCGGCGGACCGCTGGTGGCGCATCCCGACGTCGGCAAGGTCAGCTTCACCGGCTCGGTGGAGACCGGGAAGATCATCTACCGCGCCGCTGCGGAGAAGCTCATCCCTGTCACCCTGGAGCTGGGCGGCAAGTCGCCGATGATCGTCATGGGCGACGCCGACCTGGAGCGCGCCGTCGCCGGCGCCGTGGCCGGGGTGCGCTTCACCCGCCAGGGCCAGTCCTGCACGGCCGCCAGCCGCATCTACGTGCACGAGAGCCTGCACGACGCCTTCGTCGAGAAGCTCAAGGCCAAGGTCGACGCCATGGTGATGGGCGATCCGCTGGACGAGAAGACCGACATCGGCACCATCGTCAGCGAGCAGCAGTACGAGCGGGTGCTGAGCTACGTCACCCAGGGCAAGGCCGACGGCGGCACCGCCCACGAGGGCTCGGCCCTGCCGAGCGACCCGAAGCTGGCCAAGGGCTACTTCGTGCGGCCGGTGATCTTCACCGGCCTGCCGGAGGACAGCCGCTGCATCCAGGAGGAGATCTTCGGCCCGGTTACCGCCGTGCAGCGCTTCGCCACCCTGGACGAGGCGATCGAGCGCGCCAACGACAGCGACTACGGCCTGGCCGCCACCATCTGGACCCGCGACCTGAAGACGGCCATGGAGGGCGTGCGGCGCCTCGAAGCCGGCTTCGTCCAGGTCAACCAGAACCTGGTGGTGCAGCCCAACCTCTCCTACGGCGGCGTCAAGAAGTCCGGCCTGGGCAAGGAGGCCTCGCTGGAAGCCATGCTCGATCACTTCACCCACAAGAAGACCGCCATCATCAACATGACCTGAGGGCGGGCGTCCCGGAGCAACCTTTCGCCCGTCATCCTGAGGCCGGAGGCCGAAGGATCTCGGGCCGCTCGGCGCTCCCTTCCCACGAGATCCTTCGCTCACGCTCAGGATGACGTGCGAAGCGGCCCCGAGCGCTCGGCGGTGTCAGGCCGCGACCTCGGCCGGCAGGCGGAAGCGGCAGTAGAGCCCCTTGGGCCGGCGCAGCAGAGCCGGCAGGGGGCCGGACAGCTCCGGGTAGCGGCCGCCGTAGAGCCCGGTGAGCGCCCGCGGGGCCGCCATGGGATAGATCTGCAGGCCGCCCTCGGGGGCATGGAGCTCCTGCAGGTAGAGCATGGCGGTCAGCTCCTCCACCACGTAGGCGGCGGCCCGGTCGCGCTCGTCGGCGCTCAGGTCCTCGGGCCGGCGGGTCGCATCCTCGCCGGCGCGGCGGTCCACCTGGCGCTGCACGTCGATGCGAAAGGCGCCGCTGTCGCCGTAGAGGGCCCAGAGTGCGTCGCGCAGGCCGGCGAAGCCCGGGGTTCCCTCGAGATCCCCCCAGTCGATGCAGCGCGACCGCCGCGCCTCGGTCCGGCGCAGCACCCGCTGTATCAGCTGGCGCTTCTCCTCGGCGATGCGCAGCACCCGCGCCTCGGCCTCGGCCTCGCTCATGCCGCGGAAGGTCGTGAAGGTGTGCCGCTGCGGCCGGTCGGCCAGCAGGATCAGGAACTCCTCCAGCTGCGCCTCGGCCCAGCCGACGATCTCCGCGAGCAACGCGCGGGAGAAGAGGTGGGAGCAGATGCTGACGCCGAGGTAGCCCGAGCGGATGCCGCGAGCGCGCAACTGCGTCACGAGTTCCGGATCGTCGTCGAGGAAGACCGGCAGCATGGCGGCCTGCTTCAGCGGAGGTCGACGATCGGGCCGTCTGCCGGCTGGCGCAGGCGTGCCAACTCGTCGCGCAGGTCGGTGGCGCGCTGACCGAAGAGGAACAGCAGAAAGGCCACCACGAAGGTCGTGAAGACGCCGCCGACCGCGACCAGCAGGGCGGCGTTGGTCATCGGGCTCGCCGCCTCCCATCCCTCGACCCGGACGTGGAGGAAGACCAGCAGGGCGACCAGGAGCGCCGGCAGGCTCACCAGCGCCGCCGCGACCTGCATGCGCCAGCGCAGCAGCGGCAGCTGGTAGAAGACGAACTTCAGGACCCGCGAGATCTGCTCGTGGTCGATCAGCGTCTGGATGCAGACCTCCATCTCCCCCGGCCGCGGGGTTGCCGGCGCGCCTCTATGCTCGTGCAGATAGTTTCGATGGACGATGGCGCAGCGCATGATCTCCGCGCGGATCTGGTCGAGAGCGACGAGCGGAGCCACGGCGAAGGTCATCAAGCCAGCCGTGGCGGTCAGCAGCAGGGCGCAGAGCGCCACGGCGACGGAGGCGCTGATCATGACCCGATTTCCTTTTCCTCGGTGAGCAGAGGCGGCGCCCCTCGTCCCGCCACGCGCAGCAGCCGGGGCAGTTCCCGGAGAAAGGGCATGGCGGCGGCCAGGAGCACGACGGAGGGCGTCAGCCAGTAGTAGAGTTGGGCCAGTCCGAAGATCAGGATGGCCAGGGCGAAGAGCAGCCCCACCCCGGCTGCCAGCAGCAGGCTCCTGATCGCCGCCTGTCGGCCGGCGGCGGCGAACTCCGGCCGGAAGAGCGCGACCAGCACGATCCAGAAGAGCGCCACCTGGGCGGAGAAGACGAGGAAGAAGAGCTCGAGGATGCTCGGCACGAAGTAGCTGGCCGTCCAACAGATCAGCGGCGCCGGCAGGCCGATGAGCAGGGTCAGCGAACGTCCCAGCCGGAGCATCCGTTCGCTGTCGCGCGGTGTGATCTCGATCTTCTCGCCGAGATCGACCCGCTGCCGATCGACGAAGACCACGTCCATCGTCATGGTCTGCGCCGCCGCCAGCAGCATGGAGTCGGCCGTCGAGAGCATCGCGGCGATGGCGGTGGCGACCAGTACGGCGCGCGGCAGCGGCGTCGAGAAGAGATCGATGAAGAACGCGGCCTCGCGCCCGCGTACGGCCGTCTCGTCGCCGGCGAGATAGAGCGAGGCGCCCAGCAGGATCAGCAGGCTCCAGAGCAGGAAGATGCCGAGGCTGGCGCGGCCGACATGGCCGCGCAGTTCGGCCTGGTCGCGGCAGGCGGCCAGGCGCTGCCAGGTCGACATGTCGACCAGTTGCCAGGGCAGGTTGACCACGCAGAGGCCGACGACCAGCGCGAGCGGCATGGCCAGCAGGCCGAAGTGATCGGCCTGCAGCCGCCCGCTCTCCAGGGCCCGCTCAGGGTTCCAGCCGAGCAGGTCGACGGCGAGGAAGAGCAGCAGTACCGCGCCGAAGATCAGCACGAAGAGCTGCAGCCGATCGGTCGCCAGCACGCCGTAGAAGCCGCTGCGCGCCGCATAGGCGACCACCAGCAGCGTCAGGAGAAGGGTCGCCGCGATCTCGGTGATCGGGTCGGCGTCGAGCGGCAGCAGCTTCACCGTGGCGATGATCTCGATCCCGAAGACGCCGAGAAAACCGGCGGCGGAGAGGAAGGAGGCGAGCACGCCCACGGTCGTGCTGCGGTAGCTGCGGGCGAGGAAGCCGTGCAGCGTGACGCCGTCGGCGAGGTGCGGCTGGATGCGCGGCAGCACGGCGATCAGCAGTAGATAGCCCAGCACCCAGGTGACCGGTGCCAGCAGGGCGGCGAGACGGAACTCGTAGCCGATGGCAAGGAAGGCCAGAATCGCCGCGGCCAGGGAGACGTTCGAGGCGACGATGGTCACCCGCAGCCCGCGTCCCGACAGGCGCTGGCCGTGCAGGAAGAAGTCCCGGACGTCATGGACGTGGCGGCCCGCGCGCCAGCCGATCAAGCCGCAGAGCCCCGCCATGATCACAACGACCAGCAGGGACACGACGAGCGTATCGTCGAACATGCCGGCTCCCCCACCTGTGGGTCGGACAGGACCCGCTCCCACCGCCCAAGGCTAGCGCAGAGAGGAGCAGATATGCAACTTTAAGATTATTATCCATAGAGTAATACTATTATATGTCGATTCACCGTTGAATCTGGCCCCCGGCACGCTCTGGATCGGCGGCGGCGCGGCCGCTAACCTGAGGCCCATGGACACTTCCCCAGCCCACGACCCCACCGATCGCGCGCTCTACCCTGACTGGACGCGGGTCACAATCCGCTATGCCGACGTCGACCCGAACGACCACGTCAACAACGGTGCCATCAACCAGTTCTTCGAGGACGGCCGGGTCGCGTTGCGCCAGAAGCACCTCTCCGGCCTGGCCGAGGGCATCCTGGCCGGCTTCGCCCTGGTGAAGTTCACGGCGACCTATCGCGCCACCCTGCACTACCCCGGCGAAGTCGAGGTCGGCACCCGCGTGATCCGCGTCGGCCGCTCCTCCTACGAGCTCGGTCAGGCGGTCTTCCAGGACGGGCGCTGCGCCGCCACGGCCGAGGTGGTGACGGTGAAGATCGAGCCGGGCCAGGGCCGCTCCAGCCCCCTGCCGGAGCCGGTGCGCGAGATCCTGGAAAAGCTGCGCGCCGGCACAGGCTGACAGGACGCCCCCGGCGCACTACCTTCTGCGCCATGGACGATCCGACCCGCCATCCGGCCCTGCGGGCCTTCAAGCGCCGCGCCGAGACGGCCCTGCCCGGCCGTATCGCCCGCATGGTGCTCTTCGGCTCCCGTGCCCGCGGCGACGCCGAGGCGGACTCGGACTGGGACGTGGCCGTCTTCCTGGAGGGCGAGGTCGGCTGGGTGGAGCAGAGACTGCTCTCGAGGGCAGCACACGATGTTCTGCTGGAGGACGAGGGGCCCTTTATCCAGCCGCTCGCCCTCGCGCTCGATCGGGAGTTCGAGGGGAGCGGGCTGTTGCGCTCGATCCGCTCCGAGGGGCGTGCCCTGTGAACCCGGACGTCCGATCGCACCTGGAATTGAGCCGCCGCTTTCGTCGCGAGGTGGAAGCCATCGACCCGCGCCACCACCCGCTCATGACGCTGCACGCCACCTACTACGCCATGCTGCACGCGGCCACGGCCATATTGCAGGACCGAGACTTCCCACCGAGCAAGCGCCACAGTAGCGTGATCGCGAACTTCGCCCGGCTGACACGCGACGGAACGGAGCTGCAGCGGCGCGCGGCCGTCATCTTCCGGGAAGCACACGATGCGCGACTGCGGGCCGACTACGATCCGAGCGTCGCTTCCTTGGACGGTCTCGCGGCCGAAATGAAGCTGCAGCTTCAATCCTTCCACGAGGCTTGCACGACGCTGCTGCCCGACCATTTCGACTGACAGGATTCCAATGCACTGTTCTTCCCATCGGAGCCTCGTGGCAAGGGCCTTCCCCTGCCGCCCGGCGCATCGGTCCGAGAGGACGGCTCCAGACGCGGCCGAGGGCGCCGCGTCATGAGGCCGCGCCGCATCTTGAGGTGGGCCGGCATCGGCCTTGGCGGCATCCTGCTGGCGGCGGTGCTCGCGGCGGGGGGCGGGCTGCTCTGGCTGCGCGGCTCGCTGCCGCAGGTCGAGGGCGAGGTGCGGGTCGGCAGCCCCTCGGCCGCCGTCGAGATCCTGCGCGACCCGCAGGGCCTGGTCACGATCCGCGCCGAGAGCCGGCTCGACGCCCTCTTCGGGCTGGGCTACGCCCACGCCCAGGACCGCCTGGCGCAGATGGAGCTGATGCGCCGCATCGGCACCGGCCGCACCGCGGAGGTGGCCGGCCGCGCCTCGCTGCGCACCGACCGGCTGTTCCGCCAGCTCGAGCTGGCGCGGCTGTCGCAGGCGGCGGTGGCGCACCTGGAACCCGAGACGCTGGCGGCGCTGGAGATCTATGCCGAGGGGGTCAACGCCTTCCTGGAGAGCCGGCCCGGCCCGCTGCCGCCGGAGTTCCTGATCGCCGGGGCGCCGGAACCCTGGGAGCCCTGGCACTCGGTGCTCTGGGGCAAGCTGATGGCGCTGCAGCTCTCCGGCAACTGGCGCGAGGAACTGCAGAACGCCCGGCTCGCCGCGCAGCTGAGCCCGCAGGAGCTGGCCGAGTTCTTCCCCGAGCAGCCGGCCGATGCGCCGGCCACGCTGACCGAAGAGATGCGCGCCGCCGCCCGCCAGGCGAGCCTGCTGGAGGCGCTGCCGCAGGGCTGGCAGGAACGGCGCGGCGCCAGCAACGCCTGGGCCCTGGCGCCGGAGCGGACCACCACCGGCGCCCCGCTGCTGGCCAACGACCCCCATCTCGGACTCGGCGCGCCGGGCACCTGGTACCTGGCGCGGATGGAGACGCCGGAAGGCGTCTGGGCCGGCGCCACGGCGCCCGGCGTGCCCGGCATCGTCATCGGCCACAACGGCACCGCGGCCTGGGGCTTCACCACCACCCACAGCGACACCCAGGACCTGGTGGCCGAGCGCCTGGTCCCCGGCAACCCGGACAGCTACGAGACGCCCGACGGTCCGCGCCGATTCGAGACCTGGAGCGAGGAGATCCCGCTGCGTGGCGGCGAGCCTCAGCCGGTCACTTTCCGCCGCGGCCGCTTCGGCCCGGTGATCTCCGAGGGCGCGGCGGAGGGCTTCGGCGAGGACGTGGTGCTGACGCTGGCCTGGCCGGCGTTGATCGAGGCCGACACCTCCGCCGACGGGCTGGTCCGCCTCAACCTCGCCCGCGACCACGACGACTTCCTGGCGGCGGCCGAGCGCTTCGTCGCGCCGCAGCAGAACATCTTCTTCGCCGCCCAGGACGGGACCATCGCCTTCGCCTCCCCGGCCCTGGTGCCGGTCCGCGACGGCTTCGACGGCAGCCTGCCGGTGGAGGGCTGGACACGCCGGGAGATCTGGACCGGCTTCCTGCCCTACGAGGCCTTGCCGCAGGCGGCCGATCCGCCGGGCGGCAGCCTGGTCAACGCCAACAACCGCCCGGTCGAGCCGGGCTATCCGCACCTGCTGGGCACGCGCTGGCCCGAGCCCTATCGTGCGCAGCGGATCGAGGAGGTGCTGGCCGCCAGCGAGCGCCACGACCTGGGGGCCATGGTCACGCTGCAACTCGACCAGGTCTCGCCGATGGCCCGCGACCTGCTGCCGGTACTGCTGGCGGCCGAGCCCGAGCCCGGCGCCCCTGCCGAGGCCCACGCGCTGCTCGCCGCCTGGAACGGCACGATGGACCGCGACCGGCCGGAGCCATTGCTGCTCTGGGCCTGGATGGACCTGCTGCAGGAGGCGCTCTTCGCCCCCCGGCTGGGAGCCCTCTACGACGAGCTGCCGCGCCTGCAGCCGCGGGCGATCAAGGGCATCCTGGAGCGCGACGACGGCACCTGGTGTGCGGCGCGCGCGGCGGACTGCCCCGCCCTGCTGCGCGACACCCTGACCGCCGCACTGGAGAGCCTGGAGGCGAACCGCCCGGGTGCGCCGGCCGCGCTTCGTTGGGGCGAGCGGCACCGGGTGCGCATGGCCCACCCCCTGCTCGGCCGCCTGCCGCTGCTGGGCGACCTCTTCGCCGTGGAACTGGAGAACGGCGGCGGCGACTATACGGTCAACCGCGCCACCCCGACCCGCGACCCCGCCCGCCGCTTCCAGCAGGTGCACGGACCCGGGCTGCGCGCCGTCTTCGACCTCTCGGACCTGGACCGCTCCCGCTTCACCGTCGCCCCGGGCCAGAGCGGCAACCCGCTGTCGCCCCACTTCGGCGACCTGGCCGAGGCCTGGCGCGACGGAGATACCGTGGAACTGGTCGCGCCGGAACGAGAGACGGCGCGGCGGCTGGTGCTCATTCCCGGGCGGCAGTAGCGATCAGCGGCGAGCGGGAGAGAGCATGAGCGGCGTAACCCTGGACGAGATCCGCGCGGCGGCGGCCGGCATCGCCGACAAGGTGGTTCGCACCCCCACCGTCCCGGCGGCGCGCCTGGCCGAGACGCTGGGCTGCGAAGTCTTCCTGAAGCTGGAATCGCTGCAGTTCACCGGATCCTTCAAGGACCGCGGCGCCTGCTGGAAGCTGATGAACCTGGAGCCTGGCCAGGCGGAGCGCGGCGTCATCGCCATGAGCGCCGGCAACCACGCCCAGGGTGTCGCTTACCACGCCCGCCGCCTGGGCATCCCGGCCACCATCGTCATGCCGGAGTTCGCCCCCTTCGCCAAGGTGGAGCGCACCCGCTCCTTCGGCGCCCGCGTGGTGCTGACCGGCGAGACGCTGGACGCCTCGGCCGTGGCGGCGCGGGAGATCGCCGAGCGGGAGGGACTGGCCTTCGTCCACCCCTACGACGACCCCTTCATCGTCGCCGGCCAGGGCACGATCGGGCTGGAGCTGCTGGAGGACCTGCCGGAACTCGACTGCGTCGTCGTCCCGGTCGGCGGCGGCGGCATGATCTCCGGCATCGCCACGGCCATCAAGGCGCTGCGCCCCGCTGTCGAGGTGGTCGGCGTCGAGGCCGCGCTCTACCCCTCCATGCGCCAGGTGCTGCGCAGCGAGACGCCGAGCGCCGGCGGCACCACGCTGGCCGACGGCATCGCCGTGAAGTCCCCCGGACAGCTCACCCGCGCGATCGTGCGCGAGCTCGTCTCCGAGATCCTTCTGGCCGACGAGACGGCCATCGAGACGGCCATCCACTATCTGGTGGAGCGGCAGAAGGTGGTGGCGGAGGGCGCCGGCGCAGCCGGCATCGCCGCCATGCTGGCAGCGCCGGAGCGCTTCGCCGGGCGGCGCGTGGCCGTGGTGATCGGCGGCGGCAACATCGACGTGCGGCTGCTGTCCGGCGTGCTGGCCCGCGGGTTGGTGCGCGACGGCCGGGTGGTGCGGCTGCGCGTCGAGATCATCGACCAGCCGCGCCAGCTCGCCCGCCTCGCCCAGGTTATCGGCGAGAGCGGCGGCAACATCATCGAGGTCTACCACCAGCGCCTCTTCGCCGACGTGCCGGCCAAGCGCGCCGACATCGACGTGGTGGTGGAGACCCGCGACACCGGCCATGTGGCCGAGATCGTCGAGGGCCTGAAACAGGCCGGCTTCCCCAGCCGCGTCCTCTCCAGCCGCTCGGTCGACGGCAACGTGTGAGGCGAGCCTCAGGGGCTCCGGAGCGCCGCCTCGACGGCGACCAGGACCTGGGCCGGCCGGAAGGGCTTGAAGAGCGTCCGGGCCGCTCCGAAGGCCTGCGACAGGCCCAGCGTCATGCTGGCGGGGAATTCCGGCGTGCCGCCGGAGATGGCGATTACCGGCAATCCGGGCCGTTCGCGTGAGAGCTGCTTGATCAGGGCGATCCCGTCACCGTCCGGCAGGAGGATGTCGGTGATCAGCAGATCGACGCCGGCCTTGGACAGCGTTTCCCGCGCCGCCTTCAAGCGGTCGGCCAGCAGCACCCGGTGACCACCGCCTTCCAGCGTGTCCCGCATCACCTGCAGCAGTTCGACGTCGTCGTCCACGACCAGGATACAGGCCATGATCCCTAGCCCTTTCGGCCTGTCTCGGCGGTAGCGGCGGCCGCCGCCGAGCGTTGCAAGACCCCGCGAAGCAGCGATTCCGCGGTTTCCGCGACCCGCC
>SR_TP_S13solDRAFT_1000031_pt1 | contig 90710 bp, 82 predicted proteins | sample SodReaTP_S13sol_FD_11159 | JGI IMG/M metagenome (IMG submission 11159) | reverse complement strand
GGATCGGCCAGGGCGAGCGTCACGCTCTCGCCGTCCTCGGCCAGCGGCAGGACCCGCCGCTCCCGCAGGAAGGCGGCGGGCAGCCGCTCCAGCGTCGGCGGCAGTGCCGGAAAGTCCGCCGCCCCGACCAGGGGCAGCTCGAGCAGCGCCGCCAGGCTGCGGGCCACCTCGGCCTCGCTCAGCAGGCCGAGCTTGCTCAGCACCACGTGCAGCCGCTCCTCGGCCATCCGTGCGCCTCGGCGGGCGCGCTCGATCTCCTCGGCGCTGAGCCGCCCCTCGGCGCGCAGGGCGACCGCCAGCCGCTCCTCCAAGGCCTCCACGGACTTCGCGGGACTCAGGCTGTCCACGGCGGCGCGCCCCCTCTCTCGGCATCCCCGGGACCGCGCGAGGAGGCGCGCCACCACTCCTCCTCCTCGTCGTCGTCCTCCCAGTCCGGCTCCCCGTCCCAGTCGTCCTCCCCGTCGTCGTAGAACCGTTCGCGCGCGGCCGGAGCCTGGGCCGGGGCACCGCCGCCGGACGCCGGGGCGATGCCGACCACCAGGCGCTCCGCGCGCGCCGTCACCGGCGAGTAGACCAGGGCGTAGCTGTAGCCCTGGAGCAACCAGCCGAGCAGCTGTTCCAGGCTGCCCCGGCGGCTGCCGCTGAGGCTTCCGCCGAGCGCCGCCTCCTCGATTCCCTCCAGCACCAGCCCGGTCTCGTCGGCGAGCGCCTGCAACAGGGCGCCGCGGCTGGCGTTGCGCGCCTCGACTACGATCTGCGCCCCCTCCAGCCGCACGCTCGCCTCCTGCGCCGCCGCCTCGACGGCGCCGAAACGGCACAGCAGCGCGCCCAGAACCATGCTGGCGGCGAGCAGGCGGAGCGGTGGAGGCATCGGGTTTCCCGGCTTTCGCGGCGACCGGAGCTAGTCTAGCGCAGTTGCGGCGGCGAGCGTGAGTGGTCCGAGCAGCCACACCAGCCAGATGCCGAGCGCCAGCCAGGGGCCGAAGGCCAGGGAGGTGTGGCGCGTGAGGCGCCGACCGGCGAGGTGACCGGGCAGGAGCGACAGCGCCGCCGTGGCGCAGGCCCAGAGCACGACGCTCGCCAGCCCCTCCCAGCCCAGCCAGGCGCCGCCGGCCGCCAGCAGCTTGGCATCGCCGAGCCCCAGCCCCTCGCGGCCCCGCAGCCGCCGGTAGAGGGCGCGCAGGACTGCGAGCGAGAGGAAGCCGACGGCCGCCCCCAGGAGATGCGCCTCCAGCCGCGCCGGGGAGAGCAGCGCCGTCGCCGCCAGGCCGGCCAGCAGCAGCGGCAGGGTCAGGCGGTCGGGCAGCAGGCCGCAGCGCAGGTCCCATACGGCCAGGGTCAGCAGCGTCCAGCCCAGCCCGGCGGCCGCCCAGGATCGCAGCGGCGCCTCGGCCGGCAGCAGCAGCGCCAGCGAGGCCGGGACGGCCAGCGCCGCGAGCGGGATCAGCAGCAGGCCGCGGCGCCGGGCCGCCTCCCCCGGCGCCGGCGGCAGGAGCGCGGCGATGGCGAGGCCGACCGGCGGGGCGAGAAGGAAGAGCGGCAGGAGGTGGATCGTCACGGCTGCTTCCGGGCGAATGGACGAGAGACTATGCTGGAACCCGGCCGGACGCGCACGTGAGCTCTCGGCCGCGGGGACCTGCTGCGGGATGACTCCTTCTTTGCGCTTCCTACCTCTGGGCGCCTCCTTCCTCGACTGGTGGCTGGGCGAGCTGAGGGGCCTGGCGGCCTCGCTGCGCCTGCCCTGGAGCGGGGCGTCGCGGCGCCGGCTGGTGGCCGCTCCGGCCGGCGGCGGCTGGCGCCTGGAACGCTGGCACGAGGGCCGGCTGGAACGCGCCATCGAGGTGCCCGCCGGCAGTCTGGCAGCGGCGGCCCGCGGCCTGTCGCGCGGCACCGGTCTGCCGCTCACCCTGCGCCTCCCGCGCGACCAGGTCTTCCGCACCCGCCTGCGGCTGCCGCAGGAGGCGCGCGCCAACCTGGCCGAGATCGTCGCCGCCGACCTGCAGCGGGCCACCTCCTTCGCGCCGGAGGAACTGGCGATCGACCAGCGCATCCTCGGACGCGACGCGGCGACGCGCAGCCTGGTGGTGGCGGTCGCCGCAGCACCGCGCGCGGCGCTGCACGACGCGATGGAACGGCTGGGCCTGGAGGGTCTGGCAGCCGCCGCGATCGACGTCGAGGAGGAGGAGGAGGGAGCGGCGAGCCCCGGCGCCGGCTTCCATCTGGCCGGCGCGCCGGCGCGCGGCGCCGCGGGCGGGCGCCGGACGGCGCGGGCGCTGGCCCTCCTGGCGCTGGTGCTGCTGGCGGCGCTGCTGATCGCGCCGCTCTGGCAGAAGGCGCAGCAGCGCGACGGCCTGCAGGCCCGCAGCGACGCGCTGCAGGAGGAGGCCCGGCTGGTCGCCGGCCTGCAGGAAAGGATCGAGAGCCTTGCTGCCGCCGAACGGGAGGCGCGGGCACTGCGCGCCGCCCGGGCCTCGAACCTGCGGCTGCTGGCGGCGCTGACCGAGCTGCTGGACGACGACACCTGGCTGCTGGAACTGGAGCGCGAGGGGCCGCGGGTACGCATCGCCGGCTATTCGGCCCGCGCCCCGGCGCTGATCGCGCTGCTGGAGGACTCGCCGCTGTTCCGCGAGGTCGCCTTCGCACAGCCGGTGGTCCAGGACCCCTACGAGCGGGCCGCGCGCTTTCTCATCGCCCTGCACTTCGAGGAGAGCGCGCCGTGAGTCCCGGCTCCATGGGCAGTCGGCTGGCGGCACTGGCGCTGCTGCTGGCCCTGCCGCTGGCGTTGGTACTGGCACTCGCCGGGCCGCTGCAGCGCTCGCACGCCGCCCTGGACGCCGAGATCGAGCGGCTGCAGGACCGCATCGCCCGCTTCGAGCGCCTGATCGCCGCGCGCGAGCAACTGAGCCGGGCCGGCGCCGACCTGGAGGAGCGCCTCTCGGCCGAGACCGGGCTGCTGCCGGTGACCGGCGAGGCCCTGGCGGCGGCGGAGCTGCAGCAGCTGCTCGACCGCCTGCTGCGCGAACAGGGCGGCCACCTGGAGAGCGTGCAGGCGCGGCCGGCGGAGAGCGTCGAGCAGGCCGGCGGCGAGCTGCAGCGCATCGCCATCCGCGTGCAGCTGGTGGCGCCCTTGGCCGGCATCCTCGGCCTGATGGCGGAGATCGAGGCGCACCGCCCCTACCTCTTCCTCGACAGCCTGTCGCTGGCGCCGCTCGACCGGCGCAGCCGCTTCGACGACTGGGGCTTCGACGAGATGGTGCTGCGCGCCGACCTCTCGGTGCTCGGCCGCGCCGGGCCGGAGGCACGGTGATGGGCGGCCTGTCGCGCGGCCTGGGACTGCTCTGCCTGCTGCTGGCCGGGCTGCTGGCGGCGCTGCTCTGGAGCGGCCGGGAGCCGCCGCCGGCCATGCTGCCGGACGCCGCGAGCGGTCCCTTCGAGGCCGCCGGCGTCCTGGGACCGGCGCCTCCGCCGCCGCCCGCGCCGGAGACGCTGATGCAGATCACGGCGCGCCCGCTGTTCGAGCCCGACCGCCGGCCCCGACCCGCGGCCGAGACGGCAGAGGACTGGGGGGAGGACTGGGGGGAGGAGTGGGACGACCGGGAGGAGACACCCGTGGCCGCCGGGCCGGGCGCACCGAACTGGCGCCTGCTCGGCATCCTGCGCAGCGCCGAGGGCGATCGGGCCCTCTTCCTGGACCTGCAGGACGGCGGCCGCCTGCTGCTGCACCCCGGCGACGAGCAGGACGGCTGGCGGGTCACCGGCCTGGCCGACCGCAGCGTCGCCCTCACCCACCCGGAGCTGGGCGAGGCGACCTACCGGCTGGAGCGGCGGTAGCGCCTCAGGACGCCAGGGCCTCCCCGTCCCAGACCTTTTCCGGCATCGGCAGGCCGGCGAAGGTTTCGGGGCCGAGCGGGCGGTCTGGGGCGATGCCGAGCCCTTCCAGCACCCACATGAGCTGGCGCGTGTGCTGGCCGGCGTGCCAGGTGGTGCGCTCCAGGAACTGCTGCAGAGTCTGCTCGCCGTAATAGACCTCGGCGCGGGCGTTCCAGTCGGCCTGGCGGCCCGGGCCCTCGAACCAGGCGTCGAGCCGCGCCCGCACGTCCCGGCCCAGGGCCGCCAGCGCAGCCTTGTCGCGGGCGCCCGGTGCCGGCACGCGGTTGTAGGAGTCGAAGGTCAGCGGTATGCCGCGGTCCTGCTCCAGGTAGGCCTCGGCGATGTCGAAGATGTGGAAGACTAGGTCGGCGTAGGCGCGCGGCCGGTTCGGCAGCTGCCGCTCCAGCGCCTCCTCCGGCAGCTGGCCGAGGAAGCGCAGGGCGCCATCGAGAATCGCATCGAGACGGCGGCGCAGCTCCTCCGGCGGCAGGATCGCCGCCCGGCCCCAGGGAATGCCGGCGACGCGGGCGACGTCGGCCAGCACCTGGCCGTTGGCCCAGTCGTCGCCGCGGGTGACGATCGGCACCTGGCGCAGCCCGAAGCGGGCCAGCTCGGCGAAGGCGCTCTCGTCCGCCAGGACGTTGCGCGAGCGGAAGGCCACGCCGTGACGGGTCAGGAACTCCTTGGTCCGCAGGCAGCTGGTGCAGCCCGGCTGCCAGTAGACACTGACGGCCGGCTCGTTCTCGGCTTCCATCTCTCCCTCCCTCGTTTCTTGTCGACGAAGGCCATGGTGCCGCAGCCGGACGGCGGAGGCAAAGGCAGCGGGCCGACAGGAAAGGCCGGAAAGACGTCAGGGCTCGGCGGGGACCATCGGAGGGAAAGTGGTGGGCGCACAAGGACTCGAACCTTGGACCCGCTGATTAAGAGTCAGCTGCTCTACCAACTGAGCTATGCGCCCACGGGTCCCTTCCGACGGGCCGGCTAGATAGCAAGGCGGCGGGGGGTTGTCGAGGGCTTTTCGCCGCCGCTTCCCGGCAGCCCCCGACCGGGCCGCGCCGGCGCTCAGACGTCGTCGCGCAGGCCGCGGCGGGGGATGTGGATGTCGCGGTGGATGCGGACGTTGATGATCAGGCCGATGGAGATCATCGCCGTCATCATGGCGGTGCCGCCGTAGGAGATCAGCGGCAAGGGCACGCCGACCACCGGCACCAGCCCCATGACCATGGCCATGTTGATGAAGACGTAGAAGAAGAGGTTGGCGGTCAGCCCCAGGGCGAGCAGCCGGCCGAACTGGCTGTTGCAGGACAGCGCGATGGCGAAGCCGTAGAGGAAGACCAGGACGTAGAGGCCGAGCAGGCCGAGCGCGCCGGCCAGGCCGAACTCCTCGGCCAGCATGGTGAAGATGAAGTCGGTCTGCTTCTCGGGCAGGAAGTTGAGGTGGCTCTGGGTGCCCTGCAGGAAGCCCTTGCCGAAGAGCCCGCCGGAGCCGAGCGCGATCTTCGACTGCAGGATGTGGTAGCCGGCCCCCAGCGGGTCGATGGAGGGGTCGAGGAAGACCATGACGCGCTGCTTCTGGTAGTCGCGCAGCAGGTTCCAGGCGACCGGCAGGGCCGCCCCCAGGCCGGCGACGACCAGCGCGAACTTCCACAGCCGCACCCCGGCCAGGAAGAAGAGCGCACCGGCGCCCATCAGCAGCATCGCCGCGGTGCCCAGATCGGGCTGGCGCATCACCATCGCCGCCGGCACCAGCGCCATGACCAGCGGCAACACCAGGAAGAGCGGGCGCCGCAGATCCTGGTAGGTCACGCCGTGGAAGTAGCGCGCCAGCGCCAGCAGCAGCGCCACCTTCATCAGCTCCGAGGGCTGCAGCTGCATCACCCCCAGGTCGATCCAGCGCTGCGCCCCCATGCCGATCGTGCCCTTGACCTCCACCGCGACCAGCAGCACCAGGGTCAGGCCGTAGAAGGGATAGGCGGCGCGGAACCAGAGCCTCAGGTCGGTCAGCGCGATGGCCAGCAGCATGCCGAGACCCACCGTGAAGCGCAGGAGGTGCCGGGTGGTCCAGGGATCGTAGCGGCCGTTGGCGGCGGAGTAGAGCATCGCGCCGCCGATCAGCGCCAGCGCACAGATCAGCAGCACCAGCCCCCAGTTCAGCTGCCAGAGCTTGCGCCCCAGCGGCAGCTCGGGGTTGCGCCGCAGGCGCATGTCGTCGAGTGCCGACATCCTCCGCTAGCCCTGCCCGCCGGTGGCCGCCAGCGGCCCGGAGACCGGCAGCCAGCCCGCCGGGTCGCGCTGCTGCGTCTCGATCAGGATGTCGCGCGCGATCGGCGCCGCGACGGCGCTGCCGCCGCCGCCGTGCGCCACCACCACGGCGCAGACGTAGCGTGGCCGGCCGATCGGTGCGAAGCCGACGAAGAGCGCGTGGTCGCGGCGGTGCCAGGGCAGGTCCTCGTTGCGGATCACGCCCGCCGCCCGCTCGGCGGCGGTGATGCGCCGCACCTGGCTGGTGCCGGTCTTGCCGCCCATTTCCATGCCGGGGATCTGGATGCGGGCGCCGCGGGCGGTGCCGCGCGGCCCCACCACCACGTCCTCCATGGCCTGCACCACCACGTCGAGGTGCCGCTCGGAAAGGCCGAGGCTCGGCGCCTCTTCCTTCACCGTGAAGTCGGGACCGGAGGGGTGGTGGATCGACCGGGTGACGTGCGGCACCACGGCCTTGCCGCCGTTGATCAGGCGCGCCGTCATCACCGCCAGCTGCAGCGGCGTGGTCAGCAGGAAACCCTGGCCGATCGAGGCGATCAGCGTCTCGCCGCCCTGCCAGGGCTCGCCGAGATTGGCGAGCTTCCAGGCGGCCGTCGGCACGAGGCCCCCCTGCTCGCCCGGCAGGTCGATGCCGACCGGGGCGCCGAGCCCGAAGCGGCGCGCCATCTCGGCGATCCGCTCGATGCCGAGGCGGCGGGCGACGTCGTAGAAGTAGACGTCGCAGGACTGCACGATGCCCTCGTGCATGTCGACCCAGCCGTGACCCCAGCGGCGCCAGCAGTGGAAGCGGTGGTTGCCCAGCTCGTAGTGCCCCGGGCACCAGACGCGCTGGGAGGGGGCGATGCCGGCCTCCTGCGCCGCCAGGGCCACGATCATCTTGAAGGTGGAGCCCGGCGCGTAGGTGCCCGCGATGGCCTTGTTGCTGAGCGGCGTCAGCGGGTCCTCGATCAGCGCCCGCCACTGCGCCGAGGAGAGGCCGAGACTGAAGGGCTCGGGGTCGTAGCTGGGAACCGAGGCCAGCGCCAGCACGTCGCCGTTGGCGGCGTCCAGCACCACCGCGGCGGCGCTCTTCTCCCCCATCAGCCGCTGTTGCGCATAGTTCTGCAGCACCACGTCCAGGGTCAGCTCCACCGTGCGGCCGGGGTCGCCCTCGCGGCGCGAAAGCTCCTGCATGACGCGGCCCACGGCGTTGACCTCGACCTGGCTGGCGCCGGCGGAACCGCGCAGCAGCGGGTCGTGGGTCCGCTCGGCGCCGTTCTTGCCGATGCGCAGGCCGGGCAGCTCCAGCAGGGGATCGTTCTGCTCGATCAGGTCGCGCTCCGAGACCGCGCCGACGTAGCCGACGATGTGCGAGAGGCTGGCGCCGAAGGGATAGTGGCGCGTCTCGCCCACCTCGATGGAGATGCCGGGCAACTCGGGCGCGTTGACGGCGATCCGGCTGACCTGATCCCAGGTCAGGTTGTCGCGCACCCGCACCGGCACGAAGGCGCGCAGGCGGCGCACGTCGCGGGCGATGCGCTCGCGGTCGAGCTCGCTGATCTCGATGATCTGCCCCAGGCGGTCGAGCACGGCGTCGTAGTCGCGCGCCTGCTCGGCCACCAGCAGCACCTGGTAGTTCTGCCGGTTGATCGCCAGCGGCACGCCGTGGCGGTCGATGATCTCGCCGCGCGGCGGCGCCAGCAGGCGCATGGAGATCCGATTGTCGTCCGCCAGGAGCCGGTAGCGCTCGGCCTCCACCACCTGCAACTGGTAGAGGCGGGCCGCCAGCGCCCCCAGGCCCAGGGTCATGCCGCCGCCGAGCAGCAGCGCCCGGCGCGTGAAGCTGCCGTAGCGGATCTGCTCCTCGTTGCGGGGCCTCTCCACCGCCGTCCTCTCCCTAGTTCAGCAGCACCTGCTGCGCCCGGCCGAAGAGCCAGGCGAGGCAGGGATAGGCGCCGACCGTCAGCGCGTACTCCAGCAGCAGCAGCCGCGGATCGCCCAGGCTGCCGGCGAGCAGCGAGCCCGCCAGCCAGGCCAGGGAGAGCGCCGCCGCGGCGAAGAGCGCGAAGACGACCCAGAGCATCAGGAAGCTGGCGTTGACGAAGACCCGCCGCTGGCTCGACACCGAGACGTGGATCGCCACTGCGGCCAGCACGCCGACACCCAGCGGCCCCGCCGTGAGCAGATCCTGCAGCAGGCCGAGCAGAAAGGCGAGCCAGATCGGCAACAGGTCGGGGCGGAAGACCGCCCAGTAGTAGATCGCCGTCAGGCTCAGGGCCGGGACCACCGGCGCCACCTCCGGCGACCGCAGCGGCACCACCGAGACGACCACCAGCAGCACCGCCAGCAGCGACGGCACCAGGGCCTTCGCCACCGCGTCGAGGCGCTGCAGCGGTCCGGAGGACATGCCGGATTCCCTCATCGCCGGATGGGCTCTGGGCTGCGGTCCACCAGGGGGGCGATCAGGCCGGGCAGCTCGTAGTCCACCAGGCGGAGGAAATCGAGATTGCGCCAGTCCACATAGGGGCGCACGCGGATGCCCTGCTCGCCCACCGAGGAGACCAGGCCGACCGGCAGGCCCTGCGGGAAGACGCCGCCGTGGCCGGAGGTCACCACCCGGTCGCCGGGCTGCACCTCGTGGCCGGGCGGCAGGTAGAGCAGCCGCGGCTCGGCGCTGTTGTCGCCGGCCAGCACGCCGCGCTCGCCGCTCGGGCCGACCGCGATCGGGATGCGGCTGTTGAGATCGGTGACCAGGAGCACCCGCGCCACGCGCTCGCCGACGTCGGCGACCCGCCCGGCCAGCCCCTCGCCGGCCAGCGCCGCGTTGCCCTTGACGATGCCGTCCTCGGCGCCCGCGGCCACCAGCACCGAGCGCACGAAGGCGCCGCCGGTATCGCCGATCACCCGGGCGGTGACGAAGCGCGTCCGCGGCTCCGGGGCGACATTGAGCAGGTCGCGCAGGCCGGCGTTCTCGGCCTCGAGCTGGCGCGCCCGGTGATGCCAAGCGAGCAGCCGCTCGTTCTCGGCGCGCAGGTCGGCGTTGATCTGGCGCAGCTCGGCCATCTGTCGGAACTCGACCACCGCCCGGTCGAAGGCCTGGACCGGCTCGGAGACCGTTTCCAGGACGGGCGCGAGGCCGTCGGCGACGCTGATCCTCAGGCGCTCGACCAGCAGGGTATCGGCCTTGCCCAGCAGCATGACGCCGAAGGTGGCAGCGACGAGCAACAGGAAACCGAAGCGCTGGGCCAGCGCCTTGAGCGGCGAGGCCAGACGTACGACCGTCCCGGCACGTTTCTGCAAATCCCCCTCCAGAGCCGCGCGACTCGAAAGCTCGGGATGGAACCCCTAGACGACGCGAAGACTACGAAATCGAGAATCCGAATGGAAGCCCTAACACCGTATTGGTTAATACATGGTGATCAGGACGTTCTTCAGTGTCGCCGTCTCCTCGAGACAGCGCCCCGTACCCAGCGCGACGCAGGACAGCGGATCGTCGGCGATCGAGACCGGCAGGCCGGTGGCGGCGCGCAACACGAAGTCCAGGTTGCCGAGCATGGCGCCGCCGCCGGTGAGCACGATGCCCTTGTCGACGATGTCGGCGGCCAGCTCCGGCGCGGTGTGCTCGAGCGCCACCTTGACCGCCTCGACGATGGCGCCGACCGGCTCGGCCAGGGCCTCGGCGATCTGGCGCTCGGAGATGATCAGTTCCTTGGGCACGCCGTTCATCAGGTCGCGGCCCTTTATCTCCATGGTCGCGCCCTCCCCGTCCTCGGGCGGACAGGCGGAGCCGATCTGCTTCTTGATGCGCTCGGCGGAGCTCTCGCCGACCAGCAGGTTATGGTTGCGGCGGATGTAGGCGATGATCGCCTCGTCCATCTTGTCGCCGCCGACCCGCACCGAGCGCGAGTAGACGATGCCGCCGAGCGAGAGCACCGCCACCTCGGTGGTGCCGCCGCCGATGTCGACCACCATGGAGCCGGTCGGCTCGGTCACCGGCAGGCCGGCGCCGATCGCCGCGGCCATGGGCTCCTCGATCAGGAAGACCCGGCGCGCTCCGGCGGCCTCGGCCGATTCCTGGATGGCGCGCCGCTCCACCGCCGTCGAGCCGGAGGGCACGCAGATGATGATCTGCGGGCTGGTGAAGGAGCGGCGGTTGTGCACCTTGCGGATGAAGTGCTTGATCATCTCCTCCGCCACCTCGAAGTCGGCGATGACGCCGTCGCGAAGCGGGCGGATGGCCTGGATGTTGCCCGGGGTACGGCCCAGCATCAGCTTGGCCTCGTCGCCGACGGCGAGCACCTGCTTCTTGCCGCGCAGTTCGGCGATGGCGACAACCGACGGTTCGTTGAGGACGATCCCCCGGCCCTTCACGTAGACGAGCGTGTTGGCCGTGCCGAGGTCGATCGCCATGTCGGCGGAGAGGAAGCCGAGGATGCGGGAGAGCATAAGCTGACGGTATTCCCTGTGAAGGGGGCCTGAAAAGGGNGGCAGCTAGCGAATAGCGCCCCGCCGTAACGAATGCAAGCAAGGCGTGGCCGGCGCGCCCCTGCGGGCGGCCGGCCGTCTTGCCCCTTCGACAGCTCTCGAGCCGTCCGGAGAGAGATCAGGCGCTGAGCGCTTCGGGCGCCGTCTTCTCGCGCTTGACCAGCAACTTGTTCAGCGCGTTGACGTAGGCGCGGGCGGAGGCGACCAGGGTGTCGTGGTCGGCGCCCTGGCCGATCACGGTCTTGCCGTTCTCCTCGAGCCGCACCGTCACCTCGGCCTGGGCGTCGGTGCCGCCGGTCACGGCATGGACCTGGTAGAGCTGCAGCTTCGCCTCGTGCGGCACCAGGCTGCGAATCGCCGAGAAGGTGGCGTCGACCGGCCCGTTGCCCTCGGCCTCGGCGGAGCGGGCCTCGCCGTCGACCTCCAGCTCCAGCTCGGCCGTCTGCGGCCCCTTGGAGCCGCACTGCACGCCCAGCGCAACGAAGCGGATGCGGTCGTTGTGGCGCACCACGGCATCGTCGACCAGGGCGACGATGTCCTCGTCGAAGACCTCCTTCTTGTGGTCGGCGAGATCCTTGAAGCGGACGAAGGCGTCGTTCAGCTGGTTATCGCTCAGGCTGAAGCCCAGCTCCTTCAGCTTGGCCTTGAAGGCGTGGCGGCCGGAGTGCTTGCCCATGACCAGGTTGGAGCGGGTCAGGCCGACCGACTCCGGCGTCATGATCTCGTAGGTCTCGGCGTTCTTCAGCATGCCGTCCTGATGGATGCCGGACTCGTGGGCGAAGGCGTTGGCGCCGACGATCGCCTTGTTCGGCTGCACCGAGAAGCCGGTGATGGTGGAGACCAGGCGCGAGACCTTGGTGATCTTGGTCGTGTCGATGCCGGTGACGAAGGGCATGGCGTCGTTGCGGGTGCGCAGCGCCATGACGACCTCTTCCATGGCGCAGTTGCCGGCCCGCTCGCCGATGCCGTTGACGGTGCACTCGATCTGGCGGGCGCCGGCGCCGACGGCGGCCAGGGAGTTGGCGACGGCCAGCCCCAGGTCGTTGTGGCAGTGGACCGAGAAGACCGCCTTGTCGGCGTTCGGCACCCGCTCCAGCAGCAGGCGGATCAGCGCCGCGAACTCCTCCGGCACGGTGTAGCCGACGGTGTCGGGGATGTTGATGGTGGAGGCGCCGGCCTTGATGGCGCTCTCGACGCAGCGGCACAGGAAGTCGTGCTCGGTGCGGGTGCCGTCCTCGGGCGACCACTCGACGTCGTCGCAGAGGTTGCGGGCATGGCTGACGCTGTCGATCACCGCCTGGTGCACCGCGTCGGGCTCCATCTGCAGCTTGAACTTCATGTGCAGCGGGCTGGTGGAGAGGAAGGTGTGGATGCGCGGGCGCTCGGCGTGGCGCAGCGCCTCCCAGGCGCGGTCGATGTCCTTCGCCGTGGCGCGGGCCAGGCCGGCGACCGTGGCGCGCTTCAGGCGCTTGGCGATGGCGCTGACGGCCTCGAAGTCGCCGTTGGAAGCGATGGGGAAGCCGGCCTCGATGACGTCGACGCCCATTTCCTCGAGCACGGTGGCGACCTGGATCTTCTCCTCCAGGTTCATGGAGCAGCCCGGCGACTGCTCGCCGTCGCGCAGGGTGGTGTCGAAGATGACGACGCGGTCGGAAGCGGTGGTGGTCATGGCGTAGGTCCTCGTGTTCGTCCGTTAGCTGTCGGCCTGCGGCGCCTGGCGCCGTGGTGTCCCCCTGCCCGCTCGCCGCGTCGTGCGGCGGAAGCGTTCAGGGGCAGCTAAGGAGGAGGGCCTCGCCGGCTAGGGCGAGGAGCGCCGGGCAGGCCGGCAGGCCGTCGGCGCGCATCGCGCCGAACCCGTCCCGCTCTCTGCCGCTCCGCCGCGTCATCTGCCCTGGCATCCCATTGCCTGCTGGCGGAGCCTCAATACTCCACCGACTTCGTTTGTATCCTGTTCCGAGGCGGGTTAACAAGTCCCGACTATGGCCGTGTCCCTGCAAAGGACCCTCGCCCTCCTGCTGGCGCTGCTGCTGGCCGGCTGCTCGCCTCAGGCTATGGAGTCTCTCAACCTCCTCGCCTCGCTCGGCGGCTTCGCCGAGGAGCGGCCGCCGCTGGAGCGCGAGAGCGTCCACCTCCCGCTCGGCGGCGAGGAGCGGCCGGGCGACCTCTACCGCCGCGCCGACCGCCCGCCCCGGGCCGGCCTGGTGCTGATCCCCGGCGTCACCCCCGAGGGCCGCGAGGACCCCCGCCTGGTGGAGTTCGCCGAGCTGCTGGCCGAAGCGCGCTTCCTGGTGCTGGTGCCGGAGCTTCCCAACCTGCGCCGGCTCCAGGTCCGGGCCGCCGACGCCGAGGAGGTGGCCGAGGCCGTCGCCTGGCTGGCGGCGCGGCCGGAGCTGCCGCCGCGGGTCGGCCTCGCCGGCATCTCCTACGCGGCGGGGCCTGCCTTCCTGGCCGCCCTGGAGCCGGAGACGCGCGCGCAGCTGGGCTTCCTGTTGTCGATCGGCGGCTACCGCGACATCACCGCGGTGGTGACCTACTTCACCACCGGGCTCTTCCGCGCGCCGGGCGAAGAGGACTGGCAGGAGGGCGCCGCCGACCCGCGGGCACGCTGGATCTTCCTGCGCGCCAACGCGCCGCGCCTGGAGGATCCGGCCGACCGGACTGCGCTGGCGGACTTCGCCGGCGCCCGCCTCGCCGATCCCGCCGCACCGCCGCCGGAGAACCTGGGCCCCGAGGGCGAGGCGGTGCTGGCGCTGCTGCTGAACCGCGATCCCGAGGGGGTGCCCGAGCTGCTCGCCGGCCTGCCGCCGGCGCTGCGCGACGAGATGGAGGGGCTGGACCTGGCCGGCCGCGACCTCGCGGCCCTCGAGCTGCCGGTACTGCTGCTGCACGGCCGCGACGACCCGGTGATCCCGGCCAGCGAGAGCGAGAAACTGGCAGCCGCCCTGCCGCAGGCCGAACTCTTCCTCGCGGACGCCCTGGGCCACGTCGACGGCGCCGGCGCCATCCGCGACGCGCCGCTGGTGCTGCGCCTGATCCGCCGCGTCATCGAGCTGCGCGACGGGCTGGCGGCGGAGGCGCAATGACCGAGGCCCCGGCCCCGGTCATTGCGAGCGAAGCGAAGCAATCCAGGGCCACGGCCTCCGGCCCCTGGATCGCCACGCTCCCTCCGGTCGCTCGCGATGACGTTTCGAAGTGAGGCCGAAGCCTCAGTTCTTCGCCTTGTCGACCAGCTTGTTGGCCGAGATCCAGGGCATCATGGCCCGCAGCTTCTCACCGACCTGCTCGACGGAGTGCTCGGCGGCGCGGCGGCGGGTAGCCTTGAAGGAGGGCTGGCCGGCCTTGCACTCCAGCACCCAGTCGCGGGTGAAGCGGCCGGACTGGATGTCCTCCAGCACCCGCTTCATCTCGGCGCGGGTCTCCTCGGTGATGATGCGCTTGCCGGTCTTGTAGTCGCCGTACTCGGCGGTGTTGGAGATGGAGTAGCGCATGTTGGCGAGGCCGCCCTCGTACATCAGGTCGACGATCAGCTTCACCTCGTGCAGGCACTCGAAGTAGGCCATCTCCGGGGCGTAGCCGGCGTCGGTCAGGGTCTCGTAGCCGGCGGTGATCAGCTCGCAGAGGCCGCCGCAGAGCACCACCTGCTCGCCGAAGAGGTCGGTCTCGCACTCTTCCTTGAAGGTGGTCTCGATGACGCCGGCGCGGCCGCCGCCGATCGCCGCCGCGTAGGAGAGGCCGATTTCGTGGGCGTTGCCCGAGGCGTTCTGGTGCACCGCCAGCAGGCAGGGGACGCCGCCGCCGCGCAGGTACTCGCTGCGCACCGTGTGGCCGGGACCCTTGGGGGCGATCATGAAGACGTCGAGGTCGGTGCGCGGCTCGATCAGGTTGAAGTGGATGTTCAGGCCGTGGGCGAAGGCGATAGCCGCGCCCTCGCGCATGTTCGGGCCGAGGTCGTCGCGGTAGAGATCGGCCTGCAGCTCGTCGGGCGTCAGCACCATCACCACGTCGGCCCACTGCGCCGCCTCGGCCGGCGTCATGACGGTGAAGCCGGCGCCCTCCGCCTTGGCGGCGGTCTTGGAGCCGGCGCGCAGGGCGATGCGCACGTCGCCCACACCGCTGTCGCGCAGGTTCATGGCATGGGCGTGGCCCTGGCTGCCGTAGCCGACGACGACGATCTTCTTGCCCTTGATCAGGTTCACGTCGGCGTCACGGTCGTAGTAAACGCGCATGGTTCGGTCCTCTCCCCGAAATGATATTGCGAGCCCGGCGGCCGGGCTTTGGCGGAAATTTCGCGGGCGTTCTAGCCGCCGCACCGGCAGGGTGCAACGGCGGAAACCCGCATGGCTGTCATGAACGCTAGAGCCCCTTCGAGCCGCGGGCGATGGCGACCACGCCGGTGCGGCTGACGTCGACCAGGCCGAGCGGGCGCATCAGCTCGACGAAGGCGTTGAGCTTGCCGCTGTCGCCGGCGATCTCGAAGGTGAAGTGCTCGTGGCTGCTGTCGACCGCACGGGCGCGGAAGATGTCTGCGATGCGCAGCGCCTCGACCCGCTTCTCGCCGCTGCCGGCCACCTTCACCAGCGCCAGCTCGCGCGGCACGTGGGGACCCTGCAGGGTCAGGTCGGAGACGCGGTGCACCGGCACCAGGCGGTCGAGCTGCGCCTTGATCTGCTCCAGCACCTGCGGCGTGCCGCTGGTCACCACGGTGATGCGGCTGAGGTGCGCGGCAGGGTCGACCTCGGTGACCGTGAGGGATTCGATGTTGTAGCCGCGGCCGGAGAAGAGGCCGATGACGCGCGCCAACACGCCCGGCTCGTTGTCCACCAGCACGGCGATGGTCCGCCGCTCGATCGCGTCGTTCTTGTGGTTGTTGGCCATGGGGACTCGTCTCGCAGGGGCAGCCGGCCGCCGCTGTCGGATGCGGCCGGCCGCCGTTGGTCGTGTGGGAGGGCGGAGGGTCGGAGGACGCGGCCTCAGACCAGTACCATGCCCTCCTCCGAGATCGGCTTGGCGGCCTTGTCGTCGGGGCCGAGCAGCATCTCGTAGTGGGCGGCGCCCGAGGGGATCATCGGGAAGCAGTTCTCCTCCTGCGCCACGCGGCAGTCGAAGATGACCGGCCGCGGCGTGTCGATCATCTCGCGGATCTTGTCGTCCAGTTCCGCGGGCTTGTCGCAGACGATGCCGACGGCGCCGAAGGCGTCGGCCAGCTTGACGAAGTCCGGCAGGCTGGCGCTGTAGCTCTCGGAGTAGCGGCCGCCGTGCAGCAGTTCCTGCCACTGCCGGACCATGCCCATCCACTGGTTGTTGACGATGAAGATCTTCACCGGCAGGCCGTACTGCGCCAGGGTCGACATCTCCTGGATGTTCATCAGGATCGAGGCCTCGCCGGCGACGTCGATCACCAGCGCGTCGGGATGGGCGATCTGCACGCCGAGCGCCGCCGGCAGGCCGTAGCCCATGGTGCCGAGACCGCCCGAGGTCATCCAGCGGTTCGGCTCCTCGAACTTGAGGTACTGCGCCGCCCACATCTGGTGCTGGCCCACCTCGGTGGTGATGTAGACGTCGCGCTCGCGGGTCAGCTCGTAGAGCCGCTTGATGGCGTGCTGCGGCTTGATCACCGCGCCCTCCTGGCGGAAGGCCAGGCAGTCGCGCCCGCGCCAGCCCTCGATCCGCTCCCACCAGGCCTTCAGCGCCTTCTGGTCGATCCGGGCCTTCTGCGCCTTCCACTCGGCCAGCATCGCCTCCAGCACGACGCCGCAGTCGCCGACCACCGGCACGTCCACCAGCACGTTCTTGTTGATCGAGCTGGGGTCGATGTCGACGTGGACCTTCTTCGAGTTCGGCGAGAACTGGTCGAGCCGGCCGGTCACCCGGTCGTCGAAGCGGGCGCCGATGCAGAGCATGACGTCGCACTCGTACATGGCCAGGTTGGCCTCGTAGGTGCCGTGCATGCCCAGCATGCCGAGGAACTGCGGGTCGGAGGCCGGATAGGCGCCCAGCCCCATCAGCGTCGAGGTGATCGGCGCGCCGGTCGTGCGCACCAGCTCGCGCAGCGCCGCCGATGCCCGGGGGCCGGCATTGATCACGCCGCCGCCGCTGTAGAAGACCGGCCGCTTGGCGCCGCGCAGCAGCGCCATGGCCTCCTGCACGCCCGCGGCCTCCGGCTCCCGGCGCGGCCGGTAGCTGCGGTGGCGGATGGCCTCCTTCGGGGTGTAGTGGCCCTTGTTCTGCACCGTGTCCTTGGGCAGGTCGACCACCACCGGCCCCGGGCGCCCGGCCTGAGCGACGTAGAAGGCCTCGTGGATGATGCGGCTGAGGTCGTCGGCGCTCTTGACCAGGTAGTTGTGCTTGGTGCAGGGGCGCGTGATGCCGGTGGTGTCGGCCTCCTGGAAGGCGTCGTTGCCGATCAGATGGGTCGGCACCTGGCCGGTCAGGCAGACCACGGGAATGGAATCCATCAGCGCGTCGGTCAGGCCGGTGACGGCGTTGGTGGCGCCGGGACCGGAGGTCACCAGCACCACGCCCACCTTGCCGGTGGAACGGGCGTAGCCCTCGGCGGCATGCACGGCCGCCTGCTCGTGCCGGACCAGGATGTGGCGGATGGAGTTCTGCTGGAAGAGCGCGTCGTAGATCGGAAGTACCGCGCCGCCCGGATAGCCGAAGACGACCTCGACCCCCTGCTCGACCAGGGCCTTGATCACCATCTGTGCTCCGGACAGCAACTCGGTCTCCGTACTCGCGTCGCGCGTCATCTCCTGAAGTCCCACTGCAGGGGCCGGGGCGCCATCGCCCGGGCCCGTTTGACAGGAAAACCGCCGGGCCGGCCTCGCGCAGGCCCCGGCGGCAGGCGCACCCTATCCACTCGTCAGGGGAGGGTCAACACAAAGGAACGAATATTCGAAAAGATTCCAGGGGCAGAGCTTTCAGAATATTGCTCGTTGATGACGCAAAGCGTTTCTTTGCGTCCGATCACCCGCCCCCGCAGCCAGGTCGCCTGGCGCTTGGCGTAGCGCCGCGTGGCCGCCTCGGCCGCCGCGGCCGCCTCCTCCAGACCGCTCTCGCCACGCAGGTGCGCCGCCAGTTCCGGCACCCCCACGGCCTTCATCGCCGTGGCCGAGGCGGGGAGCCGCAGCGCGAGCAGGGCCCGCACCTCCTCCAGTGCGCCACCCGCCAGCATGGCGCGGAAGCGGCCCTCGATCGCCACGGCCAGGGCCTCGCGGGGCGGCAGCAGGACGATCCAGGCGAAGCGCCAGGGCGCCGGCGGCACGGCCGGTTCCGCCTGCCAGGCCGAGAGCGGCCGGCCGGTCGCCCGCAGTACCTCCCAGGCCCGCAGCAGGCGCTGGCTGTCGTTGGGATGGAGCCGGGCGTGGCTCACCGGGTCGCCGGCCGCCAGCTCGGCGCGCAGAGCCTCGCGCTCGCCGCGCGCCAGCCGCGCCTCGGCCTCCGCCCGCACCGCGCCCGGCACCCGCGGCACGGCGGCGATACCCTCTTCCAGCGCCTCGAGATAGAGGCCGGTGCCGCCGGCGAGGATCGGCAGGCGCCCCTCGGCCCGCGCCGCCGCCATCTCCGCCAGCGCCAGCTCGCGCCAGCGCCCGGCGGAGCAGCCCTCGGCGGCGGAGAGCACGCCGTAGAGCCGATGCGGCGCCCGCGCCGTCTCCGCCGGCCCGGGCCGCGCGCTCAGCAGCGAGAGCTCGCGGTAGACCTGCAGCGCATCGGCGTTGATCACCGTGCCGCCGAACTCGGCGGCGAGGTCGGCGGCCAGCGCCGACTTGCCGCTCGCCGTCGGCCCGGCCACCACCAGGGCGAGGGGTTTCTGCTCCTCCGTCATCGTCCCGTACTTGTCCGCAACCCGCGGCCGCCTCTATACGACGGAAGCATGACCCACGTCCTGACCCTGATCGACGATCCCGCCCGCGCCGGCCTGAGCCCAGCGCACGTGGAGACCGCCCGGGCGGCGCTGGCACTGGCCGGCGCCGAGCCCGGCGCACCCGACTGGCTGGCGGAGGGCCTGGCCTGCGACCTGCCGCTGGATCCGGCCGGGCACGGCGCCGAGGCCCTGGAGGCCACCGTGCGCGAGGCGCTCGGCCGCGCGCCGCTCGACCTCGCCGTGCAGCCGCTGGCCGGCCGGCGCAAGGCGCTGCTGGTGGCCGACATGGAATCCACCATGATCGGCCAGGAGATGATCGACGAGCTGGGCGAGCTGGTCGGCAAGCGCGCCGAGATCGCCGCCGTCACCGAGCGCACCATGCGCGGCGAGCTGGACTTCGAGGGCTCGCTGGCGGCCCGCGTGGCGCTGCTCGCCGGGCTGCCGGAGAGCGTGCTGGCCGAGACCGCCGAGCGCATGACGCTGAACCCCGGCGCCGAGACCCTGGTGGCGACGCTGCGCCGGGCCGGCGTCACCTGCGCCCTGGTGTCGGGCGGCTTCACCGTCTTCGCCGCGCCGATCGCGGCGCGGCTCGGCTTCGACGTGATGCGGGCGAACCATCTGGCGATCGAGTCGGGGCGGCTGGCGGGACGGGTCGAGCCGCCGATCCTCGGCCGGGAGGCGAAGCTGACGGCGCTGCGCGAACTCTGCGGCAGCCTGGGCATCGACAGCGACGCCGCCGCGGCGATCGGCGACGGCGCCAACGACCTGGCCATGCTGGGGGCCGCCGGCCTCGGCGTCGCCTACCGCGCCAAGCCGCTGGTACGACGCCAGGCCCGCTTCCGCCTCGACCACGGCGACCTCACCGGCCTGCTCTTCCTGCAGGGCTACCGGGCGGAGGAGATGACGGCGGGCTGAGGGCGCGCAGCCTCTAGCCCACCTCCCGTGCACCCCACCACTCCCAGGCCAGCTCCAGCTCCTCGCGGTGGAAGGCCTCCGCCTGGGGCCCGCTGTCCGGCCCCTCGTAGCAGCCGAGCTCGGCCAGCAGCAGGAAGAAGCCGCGCTGCGGCACCGCTCGGTTGCGGCCGACGGCCAGCGCCGAGAGCAGCGGCCGCCCCGCCCGCAGGTCGCTATGCACCAGCGCCTCGAGCCGCGTGGTGAGGCCGTGGATCCGGTGCGGCCCGGGCTGGCCGACCAGTTCCGCCAGCTCGGCATAGGTCGCCACGCTGCGCTCGCGGGCCAGCGCGCGCAGCACCCGCCGCAGCTCGGGATCGTCGCTGCAGGCGGCGTCGGTTTCCACTGGTCCTACCACTTTCAACAGGCCCCTGCCTTGCACTATGGTGGCGCCCGAAACGGCCCGCGTCCGCGGGCGAGACCGCAGCCCTAGAGAGGAAGACCGACATGACGGCGCAGCTCCACCACTACATCGGCGGCAAGATCGTGGAGGGCAAGAGCGGACGCAGCTCCGAGGTCTTCAACCCCGCCACCGGCGAGGTCTCGGCCCGGGTCGACCTGGCCAGCGCCGCCGAACTGGACGCCGCCGTGAAGGTCGCCGCCGCGGCCTGGCCGGCCTGGGCCGCCACCCCGCCGCTGACCCGCGCGCGCATCATGTTCAAGTTCAAGGAGCTGCTCGAGGCCAACCGCCCGAAGCTGGCCGAGTCGATCAGCCGCGAGCACGGCAAGGTGCTGAGCGACGCCGCCGGCGAGGTCACCCGCGGCATCGAGGTGGTGGAGTTCGCCTGCGGCATCCCGCAGCTGCTGAAGGGCGAGTTCAACGAGAACGTCGGCACCAACGTCGACAGCTTCTCGCTGCGCCAGCCGCTCGGCGTGGTCGCCGGCATCACCCCCTTCAACTTCCCGGCGATGGTGCCGATGTGGATGTTCCCGGTGGCGCTTGCCTGCGGCAACACCTTCATCCTGAAGCCCTCGGAGCGCGACCCGAGCACGCCGCTGCTGCTGGCCGAGTTGCTGAAGGAGGCCGGCCTGCCGGACGGCGTCTTCAACGTGGTGAACGGCGACAAGGAGGCGGTCGACGCCATCCTCGACCACCCGGAGATCCAGGCGGTCAGCTTCGTCGGCTCCACCGCCATCGCCGAGTATGTCTACCACCGCGGCACCGCCGCCAATAAGCGGGTGCAGGCGCTGGGCGGCGCCAAGAACCACATGATCGTCATGCCCGACGCCGACATGGACCAGGCGACCGACGCCCTGATGGGCGCCGCCTACGGCTCGGCCGGCGAGCGCTGCATGGCGATCTCGGTGGCGGTCGCGGTCGGCTCGGCCGGCGACGCGCTGCTGGAGCGGCTGGTGCCGCGGGTGCGCAGCCTGAAGATCGGCCCCTACTCCGACGCCGAGGCCGAGATGGGCCCGCTGGTGACGAAGCAGCACTACGAGAAGGTGAAGGGCTACGTCGACCTGGGCGTCGAGGAGGGCGCGAAGCTGGTGGTGGACGGCCGCGACTTCCGCATGCAGGGCTACGAGCAGGGCTACTTCCTCGGCGGCTGCCTCTTCGACGAGGTGAAGCCCGAGATGCGCATCTACCAGGAGGAGATCTTCGGCCCCGTCCTGGCCGTGGTGCGCAGCGAGAGCTACGACGAGGCGGCCGCCCTGGTGAACGCCCACGAGTACGGCAACGGCACCGCCATCTTCACCCGCGACGGCGATGCGGCACGCACCTTCGCCAGCCGGGTGAACGTCGGCATGGTCGGCATCAACGTGCCAATCCCCGTGCCCATGGCCTTCCACTCCTTCGGCGGCTGGAAGCGCTCGCTGTTCGGCGACCACCACATGCACGGCCCCGAGGGCGTGCGCTTCTACACCCGCCTCAAGACCGTGACCTCGCGCTGGCCCACCGGCATCCGCTCCGGCGCCGAGTTCGTCATGCCCACCATGCGGTGACGGTCGGGGGAAGCGGCACTCCCCCTTCTTCACGCGTCGTCCTGAGGCCGCAGGCCGAAGGATCTCGGGCCGTCGGGAGCTCCGATCGGCCCGAGATCCTTCGCTGCGCTCAGGATGACGGCTTCGAACGCACGCCGCCCCATTTCCTCCTCAATCGAGCGATAGCAAGCCGCTCCGCTTCGATCTTCAGAGGATGAATGAAGTAATGGGTCCCCGCGTCACCCGCCGCTCCCTGCTCGCCTGTCTCGCCGCCCTCCCCACCCTGCCCCGCCCGCTCCGCACCGCTCGCGCCGCCGAGGACGACTTCGACCTGCGCGACCTCTTTGCCGCAGACGAGGCTTTCGCCGCTCTGACGCCCGCGGGCGAACTGCTGGTCTCCGACCCGGCGCAGGCCGCGCGGCGCCACAGCCCGGCCTCGACCTTCAAGATCTGGAATACGGCGATCGCGCTGGAAAGCGGCGTCGCCGCCGACCTGGGCCATTCCCTCTCCTGGGACCGGCAGGCACGGCCGGCGCAGGACTGGTGGCCCGAGGCCTGGCGGCGCGACCACGACCTGGCCAGCGCCTTCCGCGCCTCGGCCGTCTGGTACTATCGGGAGCTGGCGCTGCAGATCGGTCCCGAGCGCATGGGCGACTGGCTGGAGCGCCTGGACTACGGCAACCGGGACCGCAGCGGCGGCGACGACGGCTTCTGGCTCGACGGCAGCCTGGCGATCTCGCCGGTCGAGCAGGTGCGGCTGCTCGCCGCCCTCTTCGCCGGCGAACTCCCCTTCTCGCCCCGCACGCTGGAGCAGCTGCGCGAGGTCATGCTGCTGCGCAACGGCGAGGGCTGGCGCCTCTACGGCAAGACAGGGGCCTTTCGGCAAGCGGACGGCCTGGCCGGCTGGCTGGTCGGCATCGCGGAGAACGGCAGCGGCCGCAGCGCCTTCGCCACCTTCATCCGCGCCGAGGATCTGGCCACCCTGGACCGCCGGCGCCATGCCGTCAGCCTGGCCGCGCTGCAGCGGCTCGGCCTGCTGGCTCCGACGGACGCGGGTTGACGCCGCCGAGGCCTTGGAGCATTTCCCGATCGGCTTCGATCGGGAGATGCTCACAACCTATGAAACTGCTCTAACGCGGCAGGTAGTAGTTGCCGGCGAGGTCGCGGCGGTAGCCGGCCGGATCGGGATTGACCAGCAGGGCGCGCACGTCGGCGTCCTGGCGCAGGTCGAAGTCGTCGGCGGCGAGCAGGCGCTGCTCGGCGCTGTCGGCGACCCGCAGCGACACGAAGACGCGGTCGCGGCCGGCCGCATAGGTGCCGCCGAGGTCGAGGGTCGGCGCGATGCCGCGCAGCGTCAGCTCGCGCGGGCGCTGCGGGCCCTGGAACAGCAGCTCGGGCAGGCTCGGCGCGAGGCTGCGGTCGATGACATGGCCGCGGCGCACCAGCCCCGCCGCCACCTGCTCCATCAGCATCTCCGAGAGCGGCGTCTCCGAGCCGCCGACGACCGGCTCCAGCCGGCCGAGGCGGATGGTCGCGGCGGCGCGCCCTTCCTCCTGCAGCTGCGCCGACAGCCGGCCGGCGGCCGTATCGGCGAGCCGCACCAGGTCGGTGCGCGGCTGGAAGGCCGCGAAGGGCTGGCCCGGCGTGCAGGCGGCCAGCGTGGCGAGGAGCAGCAGCGGCAGCAGCGGCGCCAACAGACGGCGCATGGGAGCCTCCCGGGGAGCTACGGACCGCCGCAGCTTGCCCCCGGAAGGGTTAACGCCCGGATAACCGTCGGCGCGGAGGCCGACGGCACGCTCAGACGCAGCGGCCGCCGTCGACGGGCAGCTCGATGCCGGTGATGAACTCGGCCTCCTCGGAGGCGAGCCAGAGGGCGGCCCGGGCGATGTCCAGCGGCCGGCTCATCCGGCCCAGCGGAATGGTGGCGACGAAGCGGGCACGGTTCTCCGGCGTGTCGGGAACACCCATGAACTGCTCCAGCAGGCCGGTCTCGCCGATCACCGGGCAGATGGCGTTGACGCGGATGCGGTCCGGGGCCAGCTCCACCGCCATCGACTTGGCGATGACGTTGGCGGCGCCCTTGGAGCCGTTGTACCAGACCAGGCCCGGCCGCGGCCGGATGCCGGCCGTGGAGCCGACCACGATCACCGAGCCGCCGCCCTTGGCGCGCATCCCCGGCACCGTCGCCTTGGCCATGAGGTAGAGCGCCTTGACGTTGACCGCGTAGACCTTGTCGAAGGTCTCCTCGTCGACCTCCAGCATCGACTGGTTGCGGTGGGTGATCCCGGCGTTGTTGACGACGATGTCCGCCTCGCCGAAGGCCGCGCGGGTGGCGCCGACGATGGCCTCCACGCCCGCCGCCGTCGATACGTCGCCGGCCGCCGCGACCGCCGCCGCGCCGATCTCGCCGGCGACGCGCTCGGCCTGCTCGGCGCGGATGTCGGCGACACAGACCTTGGCCCCCTCCTCGGCGAAGAGCTTGGCGATGCCCTCGCCGAAACCACCGCCGGCGCCGGTGACGATCGCGACCTTGTCTTTCAGTCTCATGCTGCTGCGTCCCTCGGGTCTCGTTGTAGGCGGGCGGGATCATCCCCAAGGGAAGCGGGCAAGACAAGCGCCACGGCGGCTGGGAGCGAAGGCCTCAGGCCTGGAGGCTGCGTTCGAAGTCCTGCAGCAGGGTGTAGATGCCAGGGCCCTCCGAGACGACGCAGAGGAGACGATCGACCCTGCGGCCGTCGCTGGACAGCGGCAGCACCAGGCAGCCCAGCGCGAAGGGCCTCTCCCGACGCTGCGCAGCCAGCAGCCAGAGCGTCGGCGAACGCCGGGTCACGGCCTCGGCGTAGTCGCGCTGCAGCAGCCGCGCAAAACTCTGGGGCCGCACCTCGTCCAGGGTACAGCCGGTGAGCTCACCGCCGTAGAGTTCGTACAGACGAGAGCCGACCAGACGGAAGCGGTAGTCCCGTGGAGAGCCGGCTTCGACCTCGACGATCATCAGGCGGTCGAGCAGATGCTTCAGCGGCTCCGGCTCGATTTCCGAGCGCGCAGGCGCGAAGCGGGGACCGCAGAGCATCTGCCAGTAGTCCACCACCTCGCCCAGCTCGGCGAAGCGCGGGTCGTCCAGCGGGAGCTCCTGCGAGGCGATCCCCCGCTCCCTGTTGTCGATCTCGTCCAGCAGTTGTTGCATCGCCCAGACCGCTATTCAACTTTGTAGCTTAGTCTGCATCTCTGGCTATGTCCGCCCGTCGAAGCGTCGCTTTACCCCGCGATTTGAGCAGCGAGGCAGGGAGATCGACGCGATTCTCTCCATTTTTAGGAGAATCGATCTCCTTCTCACCACCATCGGATGCCGCCGTTCGCGCTGGGTCTTCACACTTGGCCTCGCACTCAGCCGATGCGGCCGTCGACGGCGGTCTGGCGCTCCAGCTTGCCCAGTGCGGCCGCATCCAGGCGCGGCGAAAGCAGCAGCTCCGCCCCCGCGTGCAGCCCTCGCAGCACTGCCGCCAGGGTCGCGGCCTCGGCCAGCGGGGCAGCCACCAGCCAGCGCCGACCCGGCGCCGGCGGCGGCTCGACCCCGGCAACCCGCCGCAGCAGCTCGGGCAGCGGCAAGGGCCCGTCGGGAAGCTCGAGCGGCGGCGGCTCCGCTGCGACCGGAGGTGGCGGCCCGGCCACGAGCAGCGAACGATAGGACAGGAAGCGCGGATCCGGCGGCAGGGTCGCCAGGCCACCGCCGCGCAGCAGCGGCGCCAGCAGGTTGCGCGGGAAGGGCAAGAGATCCGTGAAGCGGCCGACCACCACGCGCGTCTCGTCCGGGCAGTCCGGCAGCAGCCGCAGCGCCTTGTCGAAGAGCGGCGCCGGGTTCTGGGTCAGCAGCAGCCGCGGCGGGCACTCGCGCAGGCGTGCGGCGAGCAGCGCCTCCCCCTCGCGCGGATCCAGCAGCAGGGGGCGGAGGCCGACCCGGACGCAGGCGAAGAGCGCCGCCAGCAGCGTCGGCGTGTTCGGCAGGAAAAGCCCCACCGCCTCGCCCGGCCGCAGGCCCTGACCGACGAGCCCCGCCGCCAGCGCCGCGCTCTCGCCCCGCAGCGCCGCCGCGCCGCTGCGCCGCCCGAGGAAATCGAGCCCGCCGCGCGCCGTCTCGAGCAGAGCCTGGAGGTCCGGCGGGAGGGGTCGCCCGTCGCCGCTCACAGCTCCAGCAGCAGCCGCTCGGGATCCTCGATCGCTTCCTTGATCTTGACCAGGAAGGTCACGGCCTCGCGGCCGTCGACGATGCGGTGGTCGTAGGAGTGGGCCAGGTACATCATCGGCCGGATCTCGACCTTGCCGCTCACGGCCATGGGCCGCTCCTGGATCTTGTGCAGGCCGAGGATGCCCGACTGCGGCGCGTTCAGGATCGGCGTCGAGAGCAGCGAGCCGAAGATGCCGCCGTTGGTGATGGTGAAGCTGCCGCCCTGCATCTCCTCCAGCTTCAGCTTGCCGTCGCGGGCGCGGCCGGCGATCTCGCCCAGCGCGATCTCGATCTCGGCGAAGGACTTGCCGTCGCAGTCGCGGATGATCGGCACCATCAGCCCCTGCGGCGTGGAGACGGCCATGCCGATGTCGAAGAACTTGTTGTAGACGATCTCCTCGCCGTCGATGCGGGCGTTGACCGCCGGCACCTCCTTCAGCGCCGCGACCACGGCCTTGGCGAAGAAGGACATGAAGCCGAGCTTCACGCCGTGCTTCTTCTCGAAGGCGTCGCGGTGCTTGCTGCGCAGCGCCATCACCGCCCCCATGTCCACCTCGTTGAAGGTGGTCAGCATGGCGGCGTTGTTCTGCGCCTCCTTGAGCCGCCGCGCGATGGTCTGGCGCAGCTTGGTCATGCGCACCCGCTCCTCGCGCGGACCGGCCTGCGCCGGTGCAGCGGCGGCCGCCGGAGCGGATGCCTGGGGGGGCGCCGAGGCGGCGGCAGGCGCGGCGACCGGGACCTGCGGCTTCGCCAGCAGGGTCTTGCGCCCCTCGACCACGGCCAGCACGTCCTCCTTGGTCAGCCTGCCCTGCGGTCCCGTGGCCGGGATGCGGGCGGCGTCGAGACCGTGCTCGGCGACCAGGCCGGCGACCGCCGGCGACAGCGTCATGGCGGAGCTGGGGCTGGCCGTCTCCAGGAAGCGGCGCAGGTCGGCCGCCGTGATCCGGCCCCCCTCGCCGCTGCGCGGTGCGCTCGCGGGATCGAGCGACGAAGCGGCGGGCTCGGCCGCGGCCGGCGCCGCAGCGGCCTGGGCGGGAGCGGCCTCGGGAGCCTTGGCGGGCGCCGGAGCGGCACCCTCCCTTCCGGCGGCGATCAGGCCGAGCAGAGCCCCCACGGCGACGGTCTCGCCCTCGCCGGCCTCGATCTTCGACAGCACGCCGGCGGCCGGGGCGTTGACCTCCAGCGTTACCTTGTCCGTCTCCAGCTCGACCAGGGCCTCGTCGGCGGCCACGGCCTCGCCCTGCTGCTTCAGCCACTTGGCCACCGTGGCTTCGGTGACGGACTCGCCCAGGGTCGGCACGGTGACCTCGGTCGTCGCGCCGTTCCCGGCCGGGGCTGCAGCGGGGGCGGGGGCTGCAGCGGGCTTCTCGGCCGCCGCCGGCGCGGCCTTCTCGGCGGCCTCGGGCTCGGTCCGGGCGGCCGCTGCCTGCTTCGGCGGGGCCGCCGCGCCGGCACCCTCGCCAATGCGCCCGAGGATGGCGCCGACCTCGACGTTGTCCCCCTCCCCCACCAGGATCTCGCTGAGGACGCCGGCCGCGGGAGCGTTGACCTCCAGCGTCACCTTGTCCGTCTCCAGCTCCAGCAGCGGCTCGTCGGCGGCCACTGCCTCGCCCTGCTGCTTCAGCCACTTGGCCACCGTGGCTTCGGTGACGGATTCGCCGAGCGTCGGCACCTGGATGTCGGTCGCCATCTTCTCTCTCTTGCTCTCGTCTGACCGGGCCGCGCCGCTACTGCGCCGCGGTCTTGGGTGCCGGCGCCTTGGCGCTCTCGTCGGCGGCGCGCCGCGTGCCGATCCGGCCCATGCGGGGCAGGCCGACGGTCAGGGCATCCTCCAGCAGGGCGCTCTGCTCCTTGACGTGGCGCTGGAAGCTGCCGGTCGCCGGCGAGGCCGCCGAACGGCGGCCGGCATAGCGCGGCCGCGGGTTCTTGAAGCCGATCTCGGCCGCCGCCTCCTCGATGAAGGTCTCGACGAAGGACCAGGCGCCCATGTTGCGGGGCTCCTCCTGGCACCAGACCAGCTCGCAGTGCTTATAGGGCTCCAGTTCCTGCTGCAGCGCGTCCCAGGGGAAGGGATAGAGCTGCTCCAGGCGCAGGATGTGCACGTCCTTGACCACGTGCTTCTCCTGCTCTTCCAGCAGGTCGTAGTAGACCTTGCCGGAGCAGAGCACGATCTGGCGCGCCTCCTTCGGCTTGCTCGGCAGCACGTCCTGGTACATGACGCGGTGGAAGGAGCTGTCGCCGCTCATGTCGGCCAGCGTCGAGACGCAGCGCTTGTGGCGCAGCAGCGACTTCGGCGTCATCACCACCAGCGGCTTGCGGAAGTCGCGGTGCACCTGCCGGCGCAGGGCGTGGAAGAAGTTCGCCGGCGTGGTGCAGTTCACCACCTGGATGTTGTCCTCGGCACAGAGCTGCAGGAAGCGCTCCAGCCGGGCCGAGGAGTGCTCCGGCCCCTGGCCCTCGTAGCCGTGCGGCAGCAGCATCACCAGTCCGGACATGCGCAGCCACTTGGCCTCGCCCGAGACGATGAACTGGTCGATGATGATCTGGGCGCCGTTGACGAAGTCGCCGAACTGCGCCTCCCAGAGGGTCAGCGCCTTCGGCTCGGCCAGGGAGTAGCCGTACTCGTAGCCCAGCACCGCCAGCTCCGACAGCGGGCTGTCGACGATCTCGATCTTGGCCTGGTCGGGGCGGATGTGCTCCAGCGGCTTGTAGGTGGCCTCGCTCTTCTGGTCGATCAGCGCGGCGTGGCGCTGGGAGAAGGTGCCGCGGTTGCTGTCCTGGCCGGACATGCGCACCGGATGCCCCTCGGTCAGCAGCGTGCCGAAGGCCAGCGCCTCGCCCGTGGCCCAGTCGATGCCCTCGCCGGTCTCGATCGCCTTGCGCTTGGCTTCGAGCTGGCGAACGATCTTGCGGTTGACCTCGAAGCCCTCGGGATAGCGGCAGAGCGCCTCGCCGACCTCGCGCAGCTGCTCCAGGGGGACCGCCGTGCGCCCGCGCCGCGGGTCGTAGCCCCGTGCCGCCTTGAAGCCGCTCCAGGCGCCCTCCAGCCAGTCGGCCTTGTTGGGCTTGTAGCTCTTGGAGGCCTCGAAGTCGTGGTCGAGGCGCTCGAACCACTGATCGACGAGCTTGTTCGGCTCGCCCTCCGAGACCACACCCTCGGCCACCAGCCGGCGGCCGTAGATCGAGCGCGCCGTCTCGTGCCCCTTGATCCGCTCGTACATCAGCGGCTGGGTGAAGGCCGGCTCGTCGCCCTCGTTGTGCCCGAACCGCCGGTAGCAGAACATGTCGATGATGACGTCTTTCCGGAAGGTCTGGCGGAACTCCGTGGCGATGCGCGCCACGTGGACCACGGCCTCGGGATCGTCGCCGTTCACGTGCAGGATCGGCGCCTGGATGATCTTCGCGACGTCGGAGCAGTAGGGCCCCGAGCGCGAGTTCACCGGGTTGGTGGTGAAGCCGATCTGGTTGTTGACGATGAAGTGGATGGTGCCGCCGATGCGGTAGCCCTTCAGCTCCGAGAGGTCGAGCGTCTCCGGCACCAGGCCCTGGCCGGCGAAGGCCGCGTCGCCGTGCAGCAGCAGGGCCATGACCTTGGTGCGGTCGGCGTCGCCGCGCTGCTGCTGCTTGGCGCGCACCTTGCCGCAGACCACGGGGTTCACCGCCTCCAGGTGCGAGGGGTTGGCGGTCAGCGAGAGATGCACGACGTTGCCGTCGAACTCGCGGTCGGCGGAGGTGCCGAGATGGTACTTCACGTCGCCGGAGCCGCCGACGTCCTCCGGGTGCGCCGCGCCGCCCTGGAACTCGCTGAAGATCGCCTGGAAGGGCTTGGCCATGAAGTTGGCCAGCACGTTCAGCCGCCCGCGGTGGGGCATGCCGAGCACCACCTCCTCCAGACCCAGCTGCCCGCCGCGCTTGAGGATCTGCTCCAGGGCCGGGATCATCGATTCGGCGCCGTCCAGGCCGAAGCGCTTGGTACCGGTGTACTTCTTGTCGAGGAACTTCTCGAAGCACTCGGCCGCGGTCAGCCGCTCCAGGATCGCACGCTTGCCGGGGATGGTGAAGTCGGTGCGGTTGTGCGCCCGGGTCTCGATGCGCTCCTGGATCCAGCGCTTCTGGTCGGGATCCTGGATGTGCATGAACTCGACGCCGATCGAGCCGCAGTAGATCTCGCGCAGCGCCTGCAGGATCTCCCGCAGCGAGGCGGTCTCCATGCCCAGCACGTTGTCGATGAAGATCGGCCGGTCCATGTCGGCATCGGTGAAGCCGTAGGACTTGGGGTCCAGCTCCGGGTGCGGCTCGATCTCCTTCAGACCCAGCGGGTCCAGCTCCGCCTCCAGGTGCCCGCGCACCCGGTAGGCGCGGATCAGCATCAGCGCCCGGATCGAGTCGAGCGTGGCGGCACGCACCCGCGGGTCGGCGATGTCGGCCGGAGCCGTGCCGGGCGGCAGGTTCGGGCGCGGGGCGCGATCGGTACGGCTGTAGCCGTCGGGGCAGCCGGCGGTCGCCGGCGCGGCGCCCTCCGGCCACTCCACCGCCTCGTCGAGCGCCGCGCGCGCGTCGTCGGCCAGGGCGTCGAAGAAGTCCTTCCAGGCCGCGCCCACCGCCGCCGGATCGCCGAGATAGGCGGCGTAGAGCTCCGCCAGCCTGGGGGCATGGGGCCCCAGGAGAGGGGTTTCGCCGTTCACCTGCTGCTGCGCCATCACCGTCTTCGGCGCGGAAACCGCTCGGGCGGCCGCGCCGCCTCCTTCCCAGTCCTGGGGTCCCGACGGCCGCCGCCGGGAGCCCCGCCATCCTCTCGTCGCTACTTGCCCGCGGCCTGCATGGCCTTGAGCATGGTGCTGCCGAGGCTCGCCGGCGAGTCCGCGACGAAGATTCCCGCCTCCTGCAGCGCCTTGATCTTGAAGTCGGCCGTGTCGTTGCCGCCGGAGATGACGGCGCCGGCGTGGCCCATGCGGCGGCCCGGCGGCGCCGTGCGGCCGGCGATGAAGCCGCAGACCGGCTTCTTCGTGGCGGCGGCGGCCAGGAACTCGGCGCCCTTCACCTCGGCGTCGCCGCCGATCTCGCCGATCATGATGATGCCCTCGGTCTCGTCGTCGTCCAGGAACATCGACAGGCAGTCGACGAAGTCGGTGCCGTTGACCGGGTCGCCGCCGATGCCGATGCAGGTCGACTGCCCCAGGCCGGCGGCCGTGGTCTGCGCCACCGCCTCGTAGGTCAGCGTGCCGGAGCGCGAGACGATGCCGATCTTGCCGCGGCGGTGGATGTGCCCCGGCATGATGCCGATCTTGCACTCGTCCGGGGTGATGATGCCGGGGCAGTTGGGCCCGATCAGCCGGGTCTCGCTGTCGATCAGCGCCCGCTTGACCTTGACCATGTCGAGCACCGGAATGCCCTCGGTGATGCAGACCACCAGGGCGATGCCGGCGTCGATCGCCTCCAGGATCGCGTCGGCCGCGAAGGGCGGCGGCACGTAGATCACGCTGGCGTTGGCGCCGGTGGCGTCCACCGCCTGCGCCACGGTGTCGAAGACCGGCAGGTCGAGATGCCTGGTCCCGCCCTTACCCGGCGTCACGCCGCCGACCACGGTGGTGCCGTAGGCGATCGCCTGCTCGGAGTGGAAGGTGCCCTGGGCGCCGGTGAAGCCCTGGCAGAGGACGCGGGTGTTGCTGTCGACCAGGACCGCCATCAGGCCGCCTCCTTCACTGCGCTCACGATCTTCTCGGCCGCGTCCGCCAGGTTGTCGGCGGAGACGATCGGCAGGCCGGACTCCTCGAGGATCTTCTTGCCGAGCTCGACGTTGGTGCCCTCCAGGCGCACCACCAGCGGCACGTGCAGGCTGACCTCGCGGGCCGCGGCGACCACGCCCTCGGCGATCACGTCGCAGCGCATGATCCCGCCGAAGATGTTGACCAGGATGCCCTCGACGTTGGGGTCGGAGAGGATGATCTTGAAGGCCGCCGTCACCCGCTCCTTGGTGGCGCCGCCGCCGACGTCCAGGAAGTTGGCCGGCTCGCCGCCGTAGAGCTTGATGATGTCCATGGTCGCCATGGCCAGGCCGGCGCCGTTGACCATGCAGCCGATGTTGCCGTCGAGCTTGATGTAGTTCAGCTCGTGGCGCCCGGCCTCCAGCTCCATCGGGTCCTCCTCGTCCTCGTCGCGCATCTCGGCGATCTCGGCGTGGCGGAAGAGGGCGTTGTCGTCGAAGGCCATCTTGGCGTCGAGCGCGATCACCGCGCCCTGGCCGGTGACCACCAGCGGGTTGATCTCCATCAGCGAGACGTCCAGCTCGGTGAAGGCCTTGTACATGGCCGCCAGGAACTTGCCGGCGGCGTTCACCTGCTTGCCCTCGAGCCCCAGGGCGAAGGCGACCTTGCGCGCCTGGAAGGGCATCAGGCCGACGGCCGGGTCGACCGCCTCCTTGACGATCTTCTCGGGGTGCTCGGCCGCCACCTCCTCGATCTCCATGCCGCCCTCGGTCGAGGCGACCACGGTGACGCGGCCGGTGGCGCGGTCGAGCAGCATCGAGAGGTAGAGCTCGCGCGCGATGTCGCAGCCCTCCTCCACATAGAGCCGCTTCACCTGCTTGCCGGCCGGGCCGGTCTGCTTGGTGACCAGAACGTGGCCCAGCATGGCCTTGGCGTTGTCGCGCACCTCCTCGACCGACTTGGAGACGCGCACGCCGCCCTTGCCCTGGGGATCGTCCTGGAAGCGGCCGGCGCCGCGGCCGCCGGCGTGGATCTGCGACTTCACCACCCAGATCGGGCCGCCCAGCTCCTTGGCGGCGGCCTCGGCCTCGTCGGGGGTGTAGGCGACGCGCCCCTGCGGCACGGCCACTCCGAACTTCGCCAGCAGGCTCTTCGCCTGATACTCGTGGATGTTCATCCTGGTGCGCTCGTTCGCTCGTGAAACGGATCGGCGAAAAAAGCCCTCGAAGGCAACGACTTGCGACAAAACCGCCGGCCACGCGACCGGCAGTGGTCCGGAGCGCGCGCCACTTTAGCACCCTGCGGCGCCCGCGCAACCGGCGAGCGCCGCACTGCAGCAAGGAGAATCACCCGGCCGGTCACCCGGCTGGTCACCCTGCCGCGGCGATCTTCTGGCAGGCCTCGATCAGCCCCTTGACCGCCTCGACCGAGTGGTCGAAGCCGGCCTTCTCCTCGGCGTTCAGCTCCAGCTCGACGATGCGCTCCACGCCCTTCTCGCCGATCACCACCGGCACGCCGACATAGAGGCCGTCGACGCCGTACTGGCCGGAGAGGTGGGCGGCGCAGGGCAGCACCCGCTTCTTGTCCTTCAGGTAGCTCTCGGCCATGGCGATGGCCGAAGAGGCCGGCGCGTAGAAGGCCGAGCCGGTCTTCAGCAGGCCGACGATCTCGGCGCCGCCGCTGCGCGTGCGGTCGACGATGGCGTCCAGCCGGTCCTGGGAGATCCAGCCCATCTTCACCAGGTCGGGCAGCGCGATGCCGGCGACGGTGGAGTGGCGCACCATCGGCACCATGGTGTCGCCGTGGCCGCCCAGCACGAAGGCCGTCACGTCCTCCACCGAGACCTGCATCTCCTCGGCCAGGAAGTGGCGGAAGCGCGCCGAGTCCAGCACGCCGGCCATGCCCACCACCTTCTCCGGCGGCAGGCCGCAGGCCTCGCGCAGCACCCAGACCATGGCGTCGAGCGGGTTGGTGATGCAGATCACGAAGGCGTTCGGGGCGTGGGTCTTGATGCCCTCGCCGACGGACTTCATCACCTTCATGTTGGTGCCGAGCAGGTCGTCGCGGCTCATGCCCGGCTTGCGCGGGATGCCGGCGGTGACGATCACCACGTCGGCGCCGGCGATGGCGGCATAGTCGCTGGCGCCCGCGAACTTCGCGTCGTAGCCCTCGATCGGCCCCGACTGCGCGATGTCCAGCGCCTTGCCCTGGGGGACGCCGTCGACGATGTCGAAGAGCACGACGTCGCCCAGGTCCTTGAGGCCGGCCAGCAGGGCCAGCGTACCGCCGATGTTGCCCGCGCCGACCAGCGCGATCTTGTTGCGTGCCATGGAAAGCTCCCCAGGGTGTGCGATGCGCGGAAAGGTCGGAGCGCTGTTTACGACCTTTGCCGCCGGGAGACAAGGCGCGGCCCTCGGGGCCATTATACTGTATACCTGAGGGGGATTCCAGGGGAGTGACGGTGGCGCGCTGCCGCTTGCATCCTTCGTCAAGGGCAGGCTCAACGTTGCGATCGAGAGGAAGAGCGGCGTGTGGGGCAACGGTGAAGATCTGACAGACGGGGCGGGAGACTGAACGCCCACCGCTGAGTGGCGAGCGAAAATTCTCTGGGAAGGTGCTGAGAGGCTGCTATCCGCCAGAAGCGGCCAGCTAGACCAGCTATGGAAGCCCCCCAATGGAGCCGGGAACATCGGCCCCGGAGCCCCAACAAGCGGCAATTCTATTGATGATATCAGCTGACAGGCGGCTTAGGTTCTGTTGAACCACGCTGGGATCGCTGGCGCAGTTTACAGCCACATGCTCGCATTGGTTTCGAGACGACCCGATGTTCTTGCGGCACACTCACCACTCATACTTGCGCTCGGAACACAGGCCTGATGCAATGCAAGCATGGTGATCGACGCAGCGTTCCAGGGCATTGACGACAACGAGGGCGGCGACCGCACCCTATTGGACGTAGCACGCCACGCCGCCGAGTTGGTTTGGAACGAAGAGGAAGCTGCCCAGCACCTCTCTGACCCGCTAGACCCTGAATTCGCCGGTGCGTTCGTCGCAGCACTGAACAGCCATCTCCAATCGGCCGGGAGGATGGTTCACCGTGTTCTAGAAGGCGCCGCGCGCAGCGCCGAGGGTACCAATGTTGAGCCATTCCACGGCGTGGTCGAGGTTATCCAGAACGCGGACGACCAAGGTGCCCCCGAGGTTCGCCTCCTCCTCCGCGACGGCCCACGCGGCCGACAGATGCTGTTGGTGCACGAGGGCGCCCCCGTTACATTCCAACATGTCGCCGGAATGATGCTGCCCTACGTCACTACCAAGGAAGACGATGCCGATCAGCGAGGTCGCTTCGGCATCGGGCTGAAGACGCTGCGACGGATATCCGACAGGGTAGCGGTCCATAGCGGCCCCTATCACTTTGGCAGCGGCGCGGGGATCTCCATCCACACGGTGGCGGCCGAACTCCCGATCGAAGGATTCTTCGATGCCGACAAGGCTACAATGCTTGTCCTAGACCTCATGGACTTCGACGAGGCGGCTTTCGGGGCTTGGTTCGCCGACTGGACCGACGACAGCCTTGTTTTCCTCGATCGGGTACGGCGCTTCGTTTGGCACCGCAATGGCGAACAACTTATCCGCAAGACTCGGGCAAGTGAATGGAAGTCGGTGGGCCAGACTGCGGCGGGTGCCCTGCTTGAGCGCCGCACGGTCATGGCCGGGACCAAGCGATGGACCGTGCACCGAGCGATGGTGCCCGTCCCCCCCGAGCAATCGCGCGCGCACAAGCAGACCTCCTCCGCGACGCCAATTTCCGTTGCCGTCTCCGGAGAGCACCAGTTGTCCGGGCTGTTCGTGGGGTTCCGGACGCGGGTGCCGACGTCGTGTCCCTTTGCCATCGACGGGCAATTCGACCCCAGTTCGTCGCGCGAGGCCATCCTCGACGACACCTGGAACAAATGGTTGGTCGACCGGGTCGGCGAGGTTGTCGCCGCAGCGGCGGTCACTATGCTCCGTGACAACCCAGCGAAGGGCTGGCAACTGGTACCCCTCCCCGGGGATGAGATCGGGGATGCCGGGGCGCGTTGGCCGCGTGAGCGTTTCCAAAGCGCGCTCACGGCCGCGCGACAACTCTTCGCCGAGCATGTGGTAGTGCGCACCGCCAGCGGTGACTTCGCACTCGCCGAACTCGCCTACGAGAGCGAAGAACTGTCAGCCTTGCTAGGTAAGGAGGATATCATCGAACTCGGGGGCCGTCCGGGGTTTGTGGACGGTAGCGTTCGGGACGGCGAGGGACGATGGCGGCAAGTGCTCGACTTGACTGGAGCCGCCGAGCAGGTCGAGGTACCCGATCTGCTCAAAGCACTAAGCGACAAGGCTTTCGCCGACAAAGAGCCGGCATGGTGGGTAGAACTGGCGGCTACGCTCGTGGGTCTCGCAGGCAAGTATGATCTGTTCGGCATCCCCTTATGGTTGCGCGACGACGGGCGCCGGGTAGCGGCCCATGCATCCGGCTCGACATCACGGCTCCTTGTAGACAGTGCCGCGCTCTCGGCGTTCGCTGCTCGCCATGACCTTTTTGACCGGCTGCATCCAGCCTTTGGCGATGGACGCGGCAACGAGGCGATTGCGTGGCTTGAGGGAACGGCTGCCTATTCGCAGTCGCCAAGAAACGAGGAGATCTTGCTAGCATTCGCGGACCAGCGTGTCGGCGACCCACAGGCAGTCGATGACAGAACACTTCAGGAACTCAAGTCGCTACTCGATCCGATAACGGGCCACCGGGCGGTGGAGCTCGGCCGCCGGCTCGGCACCGCAATCTTGCTGGACGCCTCCGATGGGAGGCGTGGCAGTTCGGTCCGCTTAGTAAAACCGTCGCAAGCTTACCTCCCCAAGGCAATCGACAAAGACAACCCGAATTGGCCAAAGGCGACGACCGGCCTTGCTGGAATTCTCTGGTTGCTGCCAAATTATGAGAACCGCCTGCGAACCGGCTTTGGCCGGATACGCAAGCGTGAGGATGGTGTCCGCCCACGCGGCGCCCGCACCTTCCTCTCGCTCCTGGGCGCCGGTACATCACCACATTTAATTGAAGAAAAATCTGAATTTACCCGCACAGATACTCAGCGCCGGGCGATCGCGGCGGCCGACGCAAATGCCGTCCCGCAAGACTGGCGATCGCCTGACATGGAGCGCGTTCTCGCGCAGATATCCGGCAAGCAAGGCCGCGAGTCAGTGAAGTCACGGCGCTAACGCGCGACGTCGCTACTACGTTGCCTTGCGCGCGAATGGGACAGCTATGCTGGATCGCTGACCGTCCCCACAGAGAAGGTGGCTCGCATCCACACTCATCCCAAGGGCAAGGTACTTGCCGACTGGGCCTGCCGCTTGCGTGAGACGGCTTGGATCCCGGTCGGGAGGTCTGGCTTCCGGCGCCCCTCGGACGCGGTGCTCAAGAACCGGAGTACTGAGGCGGTCTATTCGAGCACCGACTTCGTGGCTGGAGTCGCCTCCGAGGAGGTTCCCGAAGAACTCGCAGAGGCCCTGGGACTCGTTCGCCAGATCAGGGCTAGCGACCTGATTGCGAATCTGGAGCAGATTCGGTGCGGCAAGCAGCCCTTCGATAGCGCGCGCATCGGACTAGCCTATCGCCAGCTTGCCGCGCTAGCGCCTCGGGCAACCTCCGAGCAATTCGGCGACCTGAGGGCTAGCGATGTGCGGGCTCGCTTCTCGGCGGGCGGCGGCTTGGTTGTCGTCGAAGGCATTGGTGGTCGCCCGACTTGGCGCCGTCCCGATCAGGTCCTGCGCGGCAGACGGGTGCTTCCCGACACCTCTCGATACGTCCCCGACGGCGACACTCACTTGCGGCTCTGGCGATTCCTCAACATTCCCGAGACCGGGGTCGTCGATTGTTGCCTTTTCCTCAAGGAGCATGCGGATCGGTGCAAGCCGAACGAACAGACCGGTATGCTCATTGAGGTCTATCGGTTCCTCAATGCGCTACTTGCCAAGGGGGACGCAGCCGGCGCAGCTAGCGTCCGCCATATTCCGCTAACCTGCGATGGGCATTGGCGAGCTAAGCGCCCCGTGTACCTTGTCGCGCAGGACGACCTTCGCGCAGAGCTCGCCCGCGCACTTCCAGATTGGTTCTTCTGGGATCCGCCTTGCCGCCCATCGACAATCCCCCACCTAGTAGATGCGCTCCGGTTAACCCAGCTGTCGCCGCGCGTAGTCGCCAACAAAACGGTGTTCGCGATCCAGCGCGGGGAGGACCTGGCACATCGGTTCCACGAGGCGGTCTCGCACCTCTCGGACGAGTTGGCGCGCACGTCGGCGGACATGCGCGAGGCGCTAACGATCGGCTGGGATCGGCTCAGAAGCATGCCGATCTTCGTTTATGACGATACCGTGCCAGTAACGATCACCGAGCCCGGGCTGGCTGCGCCGGTTAGCATGACGTTGCGGGTCCACCTCTCACTTGATCCCCTTGAACTCCACATTGCTGAGGGCGCGATAGGCAATCGGGAAGAGGGTGGCCGCGCGATCGCATCTCTCTTCTCGGATCCTGCCAAGTGGAACTTCGACGCCGAGTGGGCGTTGGCCTGGCAAGAGGCCGGAAAGCGGGATGCCGATGATTTGCGGTTCGTGGCCGACGAAGAGGAGCGCCACCGCCAACTCGAACAAGAAACGGACAAGATCATCGCCAGCGCCAAATCGAAGGGTAAGGTTCAGGTTCCGGATTCTATAGGGGGGGCGAAGGGCAAGCCGCCGGCACCGTTGCCACCGAGACGGTTGAAGCCCGGACTGGCTGGCATCAGCAGTGTGTTTGCGGTTGAGGGCGAGCAGCCCAAGCCTTCGTCGAACAAGCGCAGCGAACCGCTACGGAACGAACCGGAGTACAAGCCAAGGCAGGACAACGGACCAGTCGCCAACACAGCTTACAGCACGGGCGAACTCGAGGACTTAGGCTGGGTAGTCGCCCGGCATGTGCTGGAACACTCGGACCGCACCCCGCTCACCGATTTTCGGCACCGGCAGCACGTTGGCGCGGATGGCGCGATCGACTGGAACCGGTTCGTGGAACTGAAGGCATTTGGGCGGATGATGCCGGGCTCGGTGCAACTGACGTGGTCAGAGTTCATACGCGCAGTCGAGCGGCGAAACGAGTACCTGCTGGTGTTGGTATCCGGGCTTGAGGAAGGCTTCGAGACGCGCGTCAAGATTATCTTCGACCCGACCCGCAACGCAACGGTTTCAAAGAGTGAACTGGTCCGCCTCACCGGCCTTGCGGCAGCGCCAGGCATTGAGTTGGTGGTGGGGGACGAGAGTTCGGCAGATACCCCCTTCGACGCAAGCGACGGCACGATTTAGCCATTCGCACCCCCATCAGTCAGGGCACAACGGCGGCCAAAGCGAAGGTATAATCCTGACAAACGGCCCCATCGAATTATAATTGCGAATAATTTAATTTCTATTACTTATACTTTTATTTTGACTTGACTGATAAACAGAACATCTCATCCGCATATTTTCACTTTTAAATTGTCTATACTAATATAAAATGCCTCGGAAGAGACGCACAGCGGTCGTTCACACGACGTACGACCGCTGTCGCCGCCGGGCACCAGCCCCCGGCCTCGCCCTCTACCGCCGATCCCCCAGCGCCGCAAAGCCGAGCAGCAGGAAGGCCAGGGCGGGGACCCAGGGGAAGGCGGGGGTGCCGGCCAGGTCCATGACGGCGCCGGTGGCGGCGGGTCCCAGCATGCCGCCGAAGCCCCAGGCCAGGCCGAAGCAGGCGTTGCCCACCAGCAGCAGGCCGCCGGAGAAGCTCTCGCCGAGCCGGGTCAGCGCCAGGGTGTAGACGCCGAAGAAGACGCCGCCCAGCAGGAAGAGCAGCGGCCAGAGCAGCGGCGTGCCCAGCGCCGGGCCGAGCAGGGCCAGGCCGGCCACGGCGGCGAAGGCGCAGCCGGCCAGCACCAGGCGCCGCGGCAGGCGGTCGGCCAGCCAGCCGAGCGGCAGCTGCAGCAGCGCCGTGCCGGCGATGGTGACGCTGAGCGCCAGGGCGGCGGCGTCGCGGGAATAGCCGGCGTCGAGGGCGTAGACCGGAAAGAGCGCGAGCATGACGGCCTCGGCGGAGGAGGCCACGGCCACCGCCGCCAGCAGCACCGGCGCCAGGGGCAGGAAGCGCAGCAGCGAGAGGGCGCCCGCAGGCCCGGACGGCGCCCGCTCCGCCGGCAGCTCGGCGCGCCAGAACAGCAGCGGCAGCAGCGCCGCGCCGGTGCCGGCCATGCCGAGCGCGAAGGGCAGGAAGGTCTCGATGCCGGTGAGCGGGATCGCCAGCGGCCCCAGGCCGAAGCCGGCGGCGGTGCAGGTGGTGTAGAGCGCCACCACCCGGCCGCGCCGGCCCGGCGGCGCCAGGCGGTTGATCCAGGTCTCGCTGACGATGAAGAGGAAGGCGTTGAAGAGCCCCAGCAGGAAGCGCAGCAGGTACCAGGCCGGGAGCGACTGCAGCAGGCCGAGCAGCCCCAGCAGGGCGACGGTGGCCAGCAGCGAGACGACCATCAGCCGCCAGGGCCCGACCAGCCGCGCCACCGCGGGCGCCGCCAGGGAGCCCAGCAGGATGCCCAGCGGCGTCATGGCGGCGTTGAGGCCGATGGTCGCCTGGGCGGTGCCGCGCGCCTCCAGGATCAGGGTGAGCAGCGGGTAGGTCAGGCCCAGCGTGGCGGCGAAGACGGCGATCAGCGCCACCACCGTGCCGACGGCGCGCCAGGGCACGTGCGCCGCGTCCTCGTCGCGCAGCTCGGCCGGCCTCTCCTCCCCGCTCGCCGTCATGCCCGGCGCCTCAGCGGGCGTGCCGCAGGATCTCCCGGGCCAGGGCGGCGATCTCCTGCGCCGCCTTGCCGCGCGGCTGGATCTCGCCGACCGCGCCGCCGGCGACCAGGGCCGAGGCGAAGACCACGCGGTTGCCGATCCGCGCCTTGGCTAGCGGCGCGCCGAGCTTCTCGATCTCGGCCAGCATCTCGGCGGTCAGCGCCGCGCGCGGCGGCACGCGGTTGAGCACCAGCAGCGCCGGGCGCCGCTCCGCCGCCGCCAGCTCCAGGGTCGGCCTGGTCGCCCAGACGTCCATCGGCGAGGGCTGCAGCGGCACCACCACCAGGTCGGCCGCGCGCACCGCGATCTTGGCCTCGGTCTCGGCGTGGGGCGGGCTGTCGATCAGCACCAGGTCGTGCTCGGCCTTCAGCCGCGCCACCTCGTTCTGCAGCCGCCAGCCCTTGATCTGGCTGACCAGCAGCCCGGCGCCGGCCTCGCCCGGCCGCGCCTCGCGCGCCCGGTACCAGGAGGTGAGCGACTGCTGCGGGTCGATGTCCACCACCGCCACCCGCCGCCGCCCGCCGGCCAGCGCCACGGCCAGGTGCGCGACCAGCGTGGTCTTGCCCGCCCCGCCCTTCTGCTGCGCCACCGTGATGACCGTCGCCGCCAAGCCGAAGCCCTCCCGCCGCACTGCCGAGGCGGCCATGCTGGCACAGGGCCGCGGCGGGGAGAAGCGCGGGATTCCGGGTCGTTCGTGGGCGCATGGAAGCGACGATGGAGCGAAGCGGTCGGGGTGGCCATCCGGAGCTTGCGCCGACTACCGGGCGACGGTCCGTCGAACGCCGCCCCCGCGCCGACAACAGGTCCCGCCGTTCCGGATTGACGTTCGTATTATGGCGAGTCATCATCGCCTCACGTGGCCGGCCTCGCCGGTGACGCTTAGCCGCCGCAATGCCCGTGCGGCGACGCGCCCCGAGGTCTCCTTCCCGGGAGGGGATCTGTACGGGAGCACTCTCAGGAGCACGACGGAGCCGCTCCCGCGGGAGGCGGCTCCGTCTTCCTGTGGGCAGGCAACGTGGGTAGCCGATCTTCACCGGCGACGAGCGTGTTCACCGACAGGCCGCTGGACAGAACTTCACTACATCACTACATTCTGCCCATGAGAACCGTCACCGCCCGAGAAGCCAACCAGCACTTCGCCGCCCTCCTCCGAGACGCCAGTGCCGGAGAGCGCGTCGTCATCACGCGTCGAGGCAAGCCCGTCGCGGTGCTCTCCGCCTACGCGGCGCCCGAGACCGACGACGCCCGGCAGGCGGCGATCGCGAAGATGATCGAGACGACATCCGAAGGCCTGTTCGACGGCGGAGGGCGATCCTTCAGCCGCGACGAGATGCACGAGCGCTGATGGCGCTGGTCAGCTTCGACACGAACCTGTGGCTCTACGCCGTCGACCGGACCGCCGGCACCAAGCGCGAAGCCGTTCTGGACCTCTTGAGGCGAGGCGCCATCGGCGGCCGGGTGTTGGTGCTTCTCCAGACGATGAGCGAGTTCTCCAGCGTCAGTCTGCGAAAGTTCGGGGCGGCTCCCGAAGGGGTGAGCCGACAGATCGCCGGCTGGACGGAAATCTTCCCGGTCGCCGCCGCCACGACCGAAGACCTCACCTCGGCGCTGGCCCTCATGTCCCGCTGGAAACTCTCCTGGTGGGACGCGCTATTGCTGGCGACCGCACTGCGCAACGGCGTGACGACCCTGCTCTCCGAGGACCTGCAGGACGGCATCGTGATCGGCGGCCTCAAGGTTCTCAACCCTTTCACGGAAGCGAACGCGCAGAAGGTCGGCTCGCTGCTTCCTGGCTGATACCATGCACGGCGGGATCGGGTTCGCATCCGGGCCTTTGCCCCTTGACCCCCGGCCCGCCCGGGCGAGACTGCGCCCCGCCATGACCGACCACACGGCCGACCACAGCCTCGCCACCGAGACCCTGGCCGCCGCGCCCGCGAGCATCGCGCGGGCGGCCGCGGTGCTGCGCGCCGGCGGGCTGGTGGCCTTCCCCACCGAGACGGTCTACGGCCTGGGCGCCGACGCCACCAACGACCGCGCCGTGGCGCGCATCTTCGAGGCCAAGGGGCGGCCGCGCTTCAACCCCCTGATCTGCCACTTCCCCGACACCGCCGCGGCGGCCGGGGCCGTGCGCTTCGACGCGCGCGCCCGGGCCCTGGCCGAGGCCTTCTGGCCCGGGCCGCTGACGCTGGTGCTGCCGCGCGCGGCGGACTGCCCGGCCTCGCTGCTCTGCTCCGCCGGGCTCGACAGCCTGGCGGTGCGGGTGCCGGACCAGCCGCTGGCGCGCGCGCTGCTACAGGCCGTCGGCCGGCCGCTCGCCGCGCCCAGCGCCAACCGCAGCGGCCGCGTCAGCCCCACCACCGCGGCGCACGTGGCGGCCGAGTTGGAAGGCCGCATCGAGCTGATCCTGGACGGCGGCCCCTGCCGTGTCGGCCTGGAGTCCACCGTGGTCTCGCTGCTCGGCGAGGCACCGCTGCTGCTGCGGCCCGGCGGGCTGCCGGCCGAGGCGCTGGCGGAGGTGCTGGGCGCGCTGCCGGCCGCGCCGGCCGAGGATGCGCCGCTCGCCTCGCCCGGCATGCTGGCCAGCCACTACGCGCCCGAGCGGCCCCTGCGTCTAAACGCCCGCAGCCTCCGCCCGGACGAGGCGCTGCTGGCCTTCGGGCCGGCCGTGCCCAGCGACGCCGGCCCGCTGGTCAACCTCAGCCCCGCCGGCGACCTGCGCGAGGCGGCGGCACGTCTCTTCGCCGCCCTGCGCGAGCTCGACCGGCCGGGCGTGGCCGCCATCGCCGTGATGCCGATCCCCGAGCGGGGCCTGGGCCGCGCCATCAACGACCGCCTGCGCCGGGCCGCGGCGCCGCGCGAAAGGGCGGTCTCCGGAGCCTGACCGGCGGAGGGGCGAGCCCCGCGTTTTCCGCAGGGCTCTTGACCCGAGCCCTGTTTGCCGCAGCTTGCTCATAGAATTGCACCCCGAGGCTGCGCAACTACATGTTCGGCCGGGCGTTGTCGTAGGGTCTCATCAAGATCGGAGGTACGGCCATGCGGACCCTTTCGACGCCACCGGCTGTCTCTCGACGGTCTACACCTCGACTTCCAGACTGCCCAGATCACCCGCGGAGCCCCATGACCCTCGCCACGGAAGACGACCACGATGCGCTCCTGATCCAGGACCGCCTCGCCGACCTAGGCCTTCGCGACCCCCGCCACCGACACCGGCTGCTCGCCCGGCTGCGCCGGGAGCGCGGGCCGAGCGAGAGCCTCACCGACACCTATGCTCGCCGCCTCTGCGACTGGCTCGACCGCTGGCTCGCGCACCTCGACGCCGCGCCGCTGGGCCGGAACCCCGCCGGCCTCGCGGCCGCCGAGGCGACGCTGGCGCTGAGCGGCGTCGCCGAGCGCTGGCCGCAGGCGATGCTGGGCTCCTTCCGCCGGCTGCCGGCCGAGGCGCACCGCCGCCTGCGCGCGGCCTTGCCGCTGTCGACCCCGCCCGTGCTGCCGCGCGCCATGCCGGAGCAGTCGCTGGCGCCGGCGGCCCTGCCGCAGCTGCTGCCGCGCCCGACGCGCCCCGCCCCGGCGGCGCGTGCCCGCGTGACAGGGTGACGCCGTCATGACCGGGCCGGTTCCGCCGCGCACGGCCGCGCTGCGGCGCGGCGCGGTGATCGGCGGCGGCCTGGCCACCACGGCCATCGCCACGGCGGCCCTGCACGACCTGCTGGCGCCGAACGGCCTCGATGCGCTGGAGGCCGCCTATCTCGCGCTCTTCGCGCTGCTGACCTTCTGGCTGGCGCTGTCCTTCTGGAACGCGCTGGTGGGCTTCCTCGCCGCCGCCACGCGCTGGCCGCAGCCGGGCCTCGTCGAGCCGGGGCCGGACGCCCCGCTGCCCGAGCGGGTGGCCATCCTGGTGCCGGTCTACAACGAGGATCCGAACCGGGTCTTCGCCAACATCGCGGCGATCTACGAGGGGCTCGCGGCACGGCCCGAGGGCGCGGTCTTCGACTTCTTCGTGCTGAGCGACAGCACCGACCCGCGCTTCTGGGTCGCCGAGGAGGCGGCCTGGTTCGCGGCGCGGCGCCTGCTGACCGGCGCCGGCGCGCTGCACTATCGCCGCCGGACCCGCAACGAGGGCAAGAAAGCCGGCAACGTCGCCGACTTCTGCCGACGCTGGGGCGCGCACTACGAAGCCATCGTGGTGCTGGACGCGGATTCCCTGATGGCGCTGGAGACGCTGCTGACCATGGCGCGGCGAATGCGGGCCAACCCGCGCCTCGGCCTGCTGCAGGTGCCGCCGACGCTGATCAACCGCAGCAGCCTCTTCGCCCGCCTGCAGCAGTGGGCGAGCCTGGTGGCCACGCCGGTGCTGGCCCGGGGCCTCGCGTTCTGGACCCTGGGCCAGGGCAACTTCTGGGGCCACAACGCCATCATCCGCACCCGCGCCTTTACCGAGAGCTGCGGCCTGCCCGAGCTGCCCGGTCGACGCCCCTTCGGCGGCCACGTGCTGAGCCACGACTTCGTCGAGGCGGCGCTGCTGGTGCGTGCCGGCTGGGAGGTGCGCATGGCCGCCGACCTGGGCGGCAGCTGGGAGGAGTCGCCGCCCACCGCCCTCGACCACGCCATGCGGGACCGGCGCTGGTGCCAGGGCAACCTGCAGCACGCCAAGGTGCTGCCGGCCCGCGGCCTCCACTGGATCAGCCGCCTGCACCTGGCCCAAGGCATCATGGGCTACCTCGCCTCGCCGCTCTGGGCGGCCTTCCTGCTGCTCGGCCTGACGCTGGTCGCCATCGGCCACTTCACGCCGGCGGCCGCCACGGAGGGGCTGCTCGGCCTGCCGGACGCCCGCGACGCCGCCCTGCTGCTGACCGGGCTGGTGGCGACGCTGCTCTTCGCGCCGCGGCTGCTGGGCCTGGCGCTGCTGCTGTCCTCCGCGACGGCGCGGCGGCGGGCCGGCGGTGGCCTGCGCGCCTGCCTCTCCAGCCTGCTGGAGATCGTCGCCTCGGTGCTGCTGGCGCCGGTGATGATGGTCTGGCATGTCCGCTTCGTGTTCGAGGTGCTGCGCGGCGCCGACAGCGGCTGGAACAGCCAGCACCGCGACGACGGCGCCACCCTGCCCTTCGGCCTGACGCTGGCGGCGACCCGGGCGCAGATGCTGGCCGGAATCGCGGCGACGGCGCTGCTGCCGCTGCTGCCCGGCAGCCTCGGCTGGTGGTTCGCGCCGATCGCCCTGGGCCTGCTGGCGGCGCCGGTCACCGTCTGGCTCGGCTCCAGCCCCTGGCTCGGGCGGACCGCGGGCCGTCTCGGCCTGCTGCTGACACCGGAAGAGAGCGCACCGCCGCAGGTGGTCCGCCGCGCCCGAGAGCTGGCCTCCCACCCCTTGGTGGCCCTGCCGGACGGCGGGCTGGAGGCGCTGCTGCGGGACAACCGGCTGCTGCTGCTGCACCGGGCGCTGGTCGCCGCCACGAGCGACCCGCCGCTGCCGGAGCTGGTCGGCCAGGCACTGGCGAAGCGGGCCGCGGGACAGCCGCTGGAGAGGGCCGAGGAGGCGGCGCTGCTGGCCGACCTCGGCGCCCTGGACCGGGTGGTCGCCGAGAGCCGGGGGCTGCATCGAGCCGCTTGAGCCCTCGACGCGGGCGGTGCAGGCTCCATCTTCACGGACATGACAGAAAACCGTAACCCGGCCCAAGGCCCCGGGGAGGCCCGCTGATGCTGCCGCTCCGCCCCAGCCCCGTCGCGGCCCTCGCGCGCAACGCCGCCGATCTGGCGGCACCGCGCCGCGCGGACCTGCGCTGCCTGCGCAACAGCGCGCTGCGCGCCCTGGCGGCTGTCGCGGGGGGCCTGCTGGCGGCCGGACTGCTGCTCGGCGGCCTCGGGCTGCCCGGCGGCGCCCTGGTCCAGGCCCTGCTGCTCTACGGCCTGCTCGCCGCCGCCGTGCTGCTCGCCCTGCCCCGCCACCTGCCGCACCGCCGCTTCGGCCTGGCCAACGGCGTGACCCTGGCGCGCGCCGCCGTGCTCTGCCTGCTCGCCGGCCTGCTCGGCCGCGCCGATCCGGCGGCCTTGGGCTGGCTGCCCTTCGCCGCGGCCCTGGCGGTGCTCTGCCTCGACGGCCTGGACGGCTGGGCGGCGCGGCGCTTCGGCAGCGCCTCGGCCTTCGGCGCCGGCTTCGACATGGAGGTCGACGGCCTCTTCCTGATCCTGCTCTGCCTGCTGCTGGTCGCCGCCGACAAGACCGGGGCCTGGGTGCTGCTCGCCGTCCTGCCGCGCTACCTCTTCGTCGCGGCGAGCCGCGTCCGGCCCTGGCTGCGGCGCGAGCTGCCGCCCCGCTTCGGGCGCAAGCTCGCCTTCGTCGCGGCGTCGCTGCTGCTCCTGCTCGGCCTGGCGCCGCCGCTGACGCCGCCGACGACGACCCTCGCCGCCGCAGCGGCGATCGCGCTGATCGCGACCTCCTTCGCCCTCGATCTGGCCTGGCTGCACCGCCGGCGCGGCGAAGCCTCGTGATCGGCCCGGCAGAGGAGCCCGAGGCGCTCTACGCACCGCTGGCCGGCGAGCGCTGGGTGCTGGCGCAGCTGGGGCAGAGCCTCGACGGTCAGATCGCCACCGCCGCCGGCGCCTCCTGCTACGTCACCGGGCCGGAGAACCTCGACCACCTGCACCGCCTGCGCGCGCTCGCCGACGCGGTGGTGGTCGGCGCCGGCACGGTGCAGGCCGACGATCCGCGGCTGACGGTGCGCCGGGTGGCGGGCGACAGCCCGGTCCGCGTCGCGCTCGATACCGAGCGGCGGCTGGACGGCAGCCAGGGCCTCTTCTCCGACGGCCTCGCCCCGACCCTGCTGGCGAGCTGCCTGCCCGGCGCGGCGCCGGGCCGGGCCGAGCTGCTCCAGGTCCCGCGCGCCGCCGACGGCGGCATGGACCTGGCCGCGCTGCTCGCGGCGCTGGCCGAACGCGGCCTGCGGCGCGTCCTGGTGGAGGGCGGCGGCGTCACGGTCTCGCGCTTCCTGCGCGCCGGCCTGCTGGACCGGCTGCACCTCTGCGTCGCGCCGCTGGTCATGGGCCGGGGCCGGCCGGGCCTGCAGCTGCCGCCCCTGCAGGACCTGGCGGCGGCGCTGCGGCCGCGGGCGACGACCTATGCCATGGGCGGCGACGTGCTCTTCGACCTGGCGCTGGAGCGCCGGCCCTGGCCGGAGTCAGGCGCGCCGGAGCAGGACGAACGCGCCGGGCAGGCTGGCCAGTAGCACGATCAAGCCGTAGGCCAGGGAAGCGGCGAGCCCGGCCTCGGCGCCGGCCCCGGCCACGCCCCAGAGGCCAACCGCCGCCGCCTCGCGCAGACCCCAGCCGGCCACCGAGATCGGCAACGCCATGGACAGCAGCACCAGCGGCACGCCGGTCAGCAGGAAGAGCGGGTCGAGCGGCACCCCCACGGCCGCCGCCGCGCAGGCGAAGACCAGCAGATAGGTGGCGAGGATCGCCGCCGAGAGCAGCAGCTGCGCCGGCAGCGCGTCGCGCGCCAGCAGCGCGCGGCCCATGTCCGCCAGCAGCACGGCCAGCGCCGGCAGCGCCGGGAGAAAGGGGGCCAGGGCCGGTGCGGCCAGCAGCAGGGCGAGCGCGGCCAGGGCCGCCGCCGCGAAGAGCGGCCCCGCCGGCGGCGGCAGCCAGAGCAGGGCGCCGGCGGCGGCGCAGGGCAGAAGGGCGAGCCAGCCGGCCAGCCGCTCGATGGCCACGGCCCGCAGTGCCGGCAACAGCGCCGCCCCACCGGCGGTCTTGGCATCGCGGTGCCGCCAGGCGCGCAGCAGGTCGCCCCCGACCCCGCCCGGCACCACCTGGTTGAGGAAGCCGGCCAGCCAGTATTCCCGCACGGCCCGGCCGAATCCGAGGGAGAGATCGAGGCGCAGTGCCGTCAGCCGCCAGCGCGCCGCCGAGAGCAGAAGCTGCAGCAGCGACACGGCCAGACCCAGCGCCAGCCAGGCGGGATCGAGGGCGGCCAGGCGGCGCAGCGCCGCGCCACCGTCCGCCAGGTTCCAGGCCAGCCAGAGCGCCGCCGCCGTGCCGACCAGGGGCAGGACCCGGCGCAGCCACCGCCGGCCGCTCATCCCCCGCCCTCCGGCTCCGGCAGCGCCAGCAGGTCGCCGTGGCCGACCCGCAGCTCACCCTGGCCGAGCGAGGCCCGGCGGCGGGCCAGCCAGGCGGCGAAGGCCGCCGCCGCCTCCGGCCGCTGTTCCGCGGCCGCGGCGGCGAAACCCTCCAGCAGCGCTGCCTGCAGCGCCGCGGAGGCCGCGTCCAGCCGCCAGTCGCTGCGCGCCCGCCGCAGGCGCCAGTCGCCCCCGGCGAAAAGCCGCGCGCAGGCGGCGTCGGCCTCCGACCCCAGCGCCGGGCCGAAGCCCTTGTCGCGGCGCTGGTGCGCCAGGAAGGCGTCGCGCACAGCCGCATCCCCCGCGTCGGCCGGCGTGATCTCGAGCCGGCCGTCGAAGGTCAATGCCGCGTAGAGCGCCCGTCCCCGCAGGCGCGCCGCCAGCCGCCGCAGCCAGCTTTCGGAGACCAGGTCGAAGAGGGCGGAGGCCGTCACCAGGGCGCGATCGCCCAGCGGCAGCGCCTCCACTTCGCGCAGGTCCGCGCGCAGCAGCCGCACCCGCGCCGACCAGCCCGGCCCTTCCAGCTGCAGTGCCTGGGCACCCAGTCCGCTGCCGGCCCAGCGCAGCAGCCGCGCGCGGGCGGCCTGCAGCAGCGCCGGGTCGTGATCCAGCAGAACCCAGTCCTGGCCCTCGCCCAGCAGCGGCGCCAGGGCGCGCAGGGTGGAGCCGCTGCCGCAGCCGAGATCCAGCACCCGCGCCGGCCGCCGGGTCGCGCGCATCCATTCGACCAGCGCGCGCGGCAGTACCGGCGCCCGGGCCGCGTGGTCGGCGGGCTCGCGCAGGTCGAGCCAGGCGGCGTCGAAGCTCACGGCGCGACCCGCGCCAGCTCGGCGGCGAAGGCGCGGCCGGCCTCGGCCCAGTCGGGCAGCGACCGGCGTGCCCGCCGTGCCGCCTCGCGCAGCCGCAGCCGCGCCGACGGATCGCCGAGCAGTTCCGACAGCACCGCCGCCAGCGCTTCCGCATCACCGGCCGGCACCAGCCGCAGGCAGTCGGGCGGCAGGGTCTCGACGATGGCCGCCGCCGGCGTGGTGACCAGCGGCAGGCCGCGCGCCAGGGCCTCGGCCAGGCCCATGCCGTAGCCCTCCAGGTGCGAGGGCAGGACGAAGAGGTCGGCCGTCGCATAGAGCGCGGCCAGTTCCTCCTCGCCCACCTCACCGAGGAAGGCGACACGCTGCTCCAGCCCGGCCGCCCGCGCCTGGCGATGCAGGGCCTCTGCCCAGGCGGGGTCGCGGGCGGCGCCGGCGCAAACCAGGCGCCAGGGCAAAGCCCGCAGGCCGGCCAGCGCCTGCAGCAGCAGGTCGTGACCCTTGCGCGGCGTCAAGGTGGCGACGCAGAGCAGCAGCGGCGCGGGCGAATCGGCGGCCGCCAGCGGCGCCGGATCGGTGCCGGGCGGCACCACGGCGAGCCGCTCAGCAGGGACACCGTAGCCCGCGGCCAGGCTCCGCGCGGTGGCGGGGCCGGTGACGATCACCCGCGACGCCGCCGCCAGGGCGCGCCGCTCGCTGGCGGCGAGGCGGGCGCGCTCCGCCTCCGCAAGGCCGGTCTCCGCCGCCAGCGGGTGATGCACCAGCGCCACCAGGGTTGCGCGGGCGGCGAGCGCCTCGGCGGCTTCGGGCAGCGCTCCCAGCGCCAGCCCGTCGACCACCACCAGGGCGCCGTCGGGCAGTGCCGCGAGCCGGCCTTCGGCCTCGGCCCTGGTGGCCGCGTCCGGCAGGGGGAAGCCGCCGGGCAGGCGGCAGAGTGCGAGGGGCCGCCCCAGGCGCTCCAGCTCCGCCAGGATCCGCCGATCGTAGAGATAGCCGCCGGTGCGGGTCGCCGGGTCGCCGGGCAGCGCGAAGAAGCCTTCCGTCACGGTGCCTCTTCCGCCGGCCTGCCCAGCGGCCCCTCGAAGGCCGCCCAGGCCACGTCCGACTCGTGCAGGGTCACCTTGAGCAGGTCCAGGCCCTTGCCGCCCTCCCCCAGCGCGCCGTCGCCGATGCGGGCCGCCACGCGCCCGTGGAGCGCCCGAGCCAGGAACTCCGTGGTGGTGTTGCGCCCGGCGAAGGCGGGCTCCTCGTCCAGGTTGCGGTAGTTCAACTCGCCCAGCACCTCGGCCAGCAGCCGGGCGGCCAGGCCGATGTCGACCACCAGGCCGTCGGCGTCCAGCGCGACGCGGCGGAACTCCAGGTCGACCACGTAGGTGGCGCCGTGCAGGCGCTGCGCCGGCCCGAAGATCTCGCCACGGAAGGAGTGGGCGATCATGAAGCGGTCGCGGACGGACAGGGAGAACATGGGGGCGGTCACTCCGAGGCGTGATAGCGGATGCGGTGGCAGAGCACGCCGGCGCTCCCGGCAGCCAGCCGCTGCATGGTTTCCGGCAGCTCGGCGAAAGGAGTCTCGCCGCTGATCAGCAGGTCGAGCGCCGGGTCTCCCGCCAGCAGCGCCAGCGCCTGGGCCAGACGCTCGGCGTGGCTGCGCCGGGGGCGCCGCGCGGGCGAGACCGCGCCGACCTGGGAGGAGAGCAGCGTCAGGCGCTTGGAATGGAAGGCCTCGCCGAGCGGCAGGGTGACCGGCGCATCGCCGAACCAGCTCGCCTCCACCACCGTCGCCTCGAAGCCGGCGAGACCCAGGGCGGTGACGAGGCCGGCCGGGGCGCCGCTGACGTGCAGCACCAGGTCGCAGTCGACCGGCGCCCCCTCGGGGGGGGCGAAGGCGAGGTCCAGGGCGGCGGCGATCGCGGCCTTGCCGGGATCGACATCGACCAGAGTCACGGCACAGCCGGGAATGGCCGCGGCCCAGCGCGCCGCCAGGCAGCCCACGACGCCGGCGCCGACCACGGCGATGCGATCGCCCGGGCGCGGCGCCGCGTCCCAGAGCAGGTTCAGAGCGGTCTCGGCGTTCGCGCCCAGCACCGCGCGTTCCGGCGGCAAGCCCGGCGGCAGGGGCACCACCGCCGTCGCCGGCACGACGCAGGCGTCCTGATGCGGGTGAAGGCAGAAGACGGCGCGGCCCCGCAGGTCCGGCGGGCCGGCGGCGACCTCGGCGACGAGGCTGTAGCCGTACTTGACCGGGAAAGGGAAATCGCCGACCTGGAAAGGGACCCGCATCGCCCTATGCTGAAACTCCGGCACGGCGCCGCGGTGCACCAACGCCTCGGTGCCGCGGCTGACCGCGCCATAGAGGCTGCGCAACAGCAGCTCCCCGGGGCCGGGCGCCGGCAGCGGTTCCGCCCGCAGGGCTCCCCGGCCCGGAGCCAGGGTCCAGTAGGCGGTGGCAGTGGTCGGCAAAGCGCTCACGGCAGCAGGGCGAGGATGAATGGCATCGGCGCAAGAGACTAGAGCGGCGGAGGGGACTCGGCCAGGGGGGTGGCTGCAGGCGGCCCTCGCCCTCGCCTTCCTCTGGCTGCTCTATTCGCTTCCCGGGGCGGCGACGGCCGGGGACTGGCGCCTGCTCCGGCTGCCCCTGGAGGCCGCGCTGCTGGCGGCGCTGCTGGTGGCGCTGCCGCAGCGGATCGCCCGACCGCTGGTCTGGCCGCTCGCGCTGCTCGCCGCCTTCGCCGCCCTGCTGCAGATCCTCGATCGGGTCACCGCCGCGCTGCTCGGTCGATCGCTCAACCCGGTGCTCGATCTGGAACTGCTGCCGAAGCTGGCGGAACTGGTGCAGGGCGCCGTCGGCACCCCGGCCGCCCTCGCCCTGCTGCTGGCCTGCCTGCTGCTGCTCGCCGCGCTGCTGCTGGCGACGCGCTGGTCGCTCGGCGTCCTCGCCCGTCTGCGGGCGCCGCGCCTCGCCCTCCCCGCCCTGGCGCTGACGCTGATCGCCTGGCAGCTGCCGGGCAGCGCCGGCCTGCCCAGCCCGGTCTCGGCGCACCTGACACCCACCCTGCTCGACCAGGGCCGGCGGACCCTGGCCATGCTGGACGAGCGCGCGACCTTCGGGGCGACGGCGGCGCGGGACCCCCTGGCCGAGGCGCCGCCGGCCGATCCCTTCGCCCGCCTCGGCGAGGCCGACCTGCTGGTGGTCTTCATCGAATCCTACGGCCGCGCCGCGGTCGAAGACCCGCGCTACGCCGACACCACCCGCGCCGCCCTCGACCGCCTGCAGGCGGCGGCCGAAACCCGCGGCTTCGCCGCCGCCACGGGCTGGAGCCGCGCGCCGACCATCGGCGGCCAGTCCTGGCTGGCCCACGCCAGCCTCCTCAGCGGCCTCTGGGTCGACAACCAGATCCGCTACGCCGTGCTGGTGTCGAGCGGCCGCCGGCTGCTGCCGCACTTCCTGGAAGGCAGCGGCCGCGAGAGCGTGCTGGTCATGCCGGCGATCGTCCGCGCCTGGCCGGAGGCCGACTTCATGGGCTTCCAGCGCCGCTACTTCGCCGACGACCTGGGCTACGCCGGCGCACCCTACAACTGGGTCACCATGCCCGACCAGTACACTCTCGCCGCCTTCGAGACGCGGGAGCGTGCGGCCGGCGGCCCGCCCCTCTTCGCGATGCTGGCACTGATCTCCAGCCACGCACCCTGGACGCCGATCGCACCGGTGCTGGACGACTGGGACGCCATCGGCGACGGCGCGGTCTTCTCGCGCTGGGCCGACGAGGGCGATCCGCCGGAGGTGCTGTGGCGCGACCCGGAGCGGGTGCGGGAACACTATGCCCTCTCGATCGATTACGTCCTGCGCAGCCTCGCCGGCTACCTGGAGTGGAAGGGAGAGCGCCCCTTCCTGATGATCGCCCTCGGCGACCACGAGGCAGGCGGCATCGTCGCCGGTCCCGAGGCGTCGCGAGACGTGCCGGTGCATCTCTTCGCCAGCGACCCGGAATTCCTGGAGCCCTTCGCAGAATGGGGCTACATCGAAGGTACCAGGCCCGACCCGGAGGGACAGGTGACGCCGATGGACGCATTTCGCGACTTCCTGCTGGAAGCCTACTCGGGCAGTACCGCCGAGGCCGCGACAAGGCCTTGAAGCAGCAGTCGCGGTTCCTGGGGGGGAAACGGCCGGAAGCCGGCGTTCCGGCGGCGATTCTGGTCGCCCTGGCACTGCTGCTGGCGCCGGCCGCCGTCGCCCAGGACGAGGCGGAGCCGGCCGAGGCCGGCATTGCCTACACCACCGAGATCGACGGCGAGGTGGAGCCGAACATCCGCCGGCTGATCGAGGAGAGCGCGGCCCTCGTCACCGACGCGGACCGCCCACCGGCGAGCGAGGCGGCACTGCGCCGGCGGCTGCGCGACGACGTCGCCCGCATCGCCCGCATCCTCCGCTCCGAAGGCTTCTACGACCACGAGATCCGTACGGAGGTCGACGAGAGCGAGCGGCCGGTACGGATCCGCATCGAGGTCGACCCCGGCCCGGTCTTCCTGCTGGCCGACTACGAGATCACCTACCTCGATCCGGTGCCCGACGACGCCCCGCGCGATCCCGAGGCGCTGAGACTGGAACTGGGCGAGCGGGCACGGGCGACGGCGCTGCAAGCGGCCGAGCGACGGCTGCTGCTGTGGCTCAACGAGAACGGCAGGCCCTTCGCCCGCCTGGCCGACACGCGCTACCTCGCCGACATGGACAATGCCGTGCTGCGCGCCGAGATCACCGTCGACCCGGGTGCCGAGGCCGCCTTCGGCCCGCTCGCCATCCTCGGCGTCGAGAGCGTGCGCGAGGACTATCTCTACCGCATCCTGGAGTGGGAGGAGGGGCGGCCCTACGACCGCCGCGAAACCGAGCGGCTACGCCGGCGGCTGTCGCGGACCGAGCTCTTCGACCAGGTGCTGGTGGAAACGCCCGAAGCGGTCGACGAGCGCGGCGAGCTGCCGGTGACGGTGGAAGTCTCCGAGCGGGCGCACCGCACGATCGGCGCCGGCCTCTCCTACTCCACCGACGAGGACGGCCCCGGCGCGGAGGTCTTCTGGGAGCACCGCAACCTCTTCTCCGAGGGCGAGCGGCTGCGGCTGGAAGCCGGCGGCACGCGGCCTCGGCAGCGCTTCTCGGCGAACTTCCGCAAGCCCAACTACCTGCGTCTCGACCAGTCGCTGCTGCTGGAGAACGAACTGCGGCACGAGCGCAGCGACGCCTTCGACGAGCTGACCAGCCAGCACTTCCTGGGCCTGGAGCGGCCCTTGACGGACCGCTGGACCGCGCGGGCCGGCCCCTCCTTCATGCTCACCCAGATCAAGGAGGACGGCCGCGACCGCCAGCGCTTCGGCCTGGTCGGCTTCACCGGCGGCCTGATCTTCGAGGGCCGCGACGATCCGCTGAACCCGACCCGCGGCGCCCGGCTGGCCACGACCGTTACACCCTGGTTCAGCGCGGTCGGCGAGTCCGCCCGCTTCCTCAGCACCGAGGCCTCCGGCTCGGTCTACCTCGCCCCCTTCGACGACGACCGCCTGGTGCTGGCAGCCCGCGGCCGGCTCGGCACGCTGACCGGCAGCTCGCGCAGCGACATCCCCGCCAACCTGCGGTTCTATGCCGGCGGCGGCGGCTCGATCCGAGGCTACGGCTTCCGCAGCGTCGGCCCACTTGACGGCGACGACGAGCCGGTCGGCGGCCGCTCGGTGGTGGAGATCGGTCTGGAGGCGCGGCTGCGGGTGACCGACACCATCGGCATCGTCCCCTTTCTCGACCTCGGCCAAGTCTACGACACGCCCTGGCCGACCGGACGGGAGAAGCTGCGTGCCGGGGCCGGGCTGGGCCTGCGCTACTTCACCGGCTTCGGGCCGCTGCGCCTCGACGTGGCCGTGCCGCTGCACCGCCGCCGGGGTGTCGATCGCTCCTTCCAGTTCTATGTATCCATAGGACAGTCGTTCTGAGACAGGCGGGACGCTCCGGCATGGCCGAAACCGTCATCGCGAGCGACCGAAGGGAGCGCGGCGATCCAGGGGTCAGAGGCGAACGGCCCCTGGATCGCTTCGCTCCGCTCGCGATGACAAGGGAACAGGCGAGGCCTCGCCCCGAGAACGCGGACGTTAGAGCGTGAGCGCAGAGGAAGAGACCACAGCCCCGATCCGCCGGGCAGGCTCCTGGCCGCGGCGGCTGTTGCTCGCCGTCGTCCTCCTGCTGGTGGTGCTGCCGCTCGTCGCCCTGGCCGGCCTCTTCCTGGCCTTGCAGACCCAGACCGGGCGCGACGCTCTGGTCGCCGTCGCGGAGCGGGCGGCGACCGACCACGCCGGCCTGGAGCTCTCGATCGGCACGCTGGAGGGGCCGCTGCCGCAGCGGCTGGAACTGCGGCAGGTGACCCTGGCCGACGGCGAGGGCCGGCTGCTGGCCTTCGACCGGCTGGTGCTCCGTTGGCGGCCACTGGCGCTGCTGCAGCGCCGGATCGAGATCGTCGCCCTGGAAGCGGACCGCGTCGAGCTGGACCGCCTGCCCGCGGGCGACGGCGAAGCGACTCCCTCCGAGGGACCGCTGCGGATCGCCCTGCCGGAGCTGCCGCTGAGCCTGGTGCTGGAGCGCCTGGCGGTGGAGGAGCTGATGCTGGGCCCGGCCCTGGCCGGCGTCCCGGCCCGCCTCGGCATCGAGGGACGCAGCCGCGTCGAGCGGGACGGAGCGCTGGACGCCCAACTCCTGGTGGAACGGCGCGACGGCGAGGCCGGGCGGCTGGACGTTGTCCTGGCGCTCGCCGCCGGTGGCGAGCGCCTGACCGCCCGGATCGAGGGCTCGGAGCCGGCCGGCGGGCTCGCCGCTCGGATGCTCGACCTGCCGGGCCATCCGGCGGTGCGCGTGACCCTGGACGGCGACGGCCCGCCGCAGGGCTGGGAAGCGGAGTTGCGGCTGCTGGCCGAGGATACGGCCGAGCTCTCGGCCTCGCTGCACCTGGAGAGCCTCGAACCGCTGGACCTGCGGGTGGAGGGCCGCGCCGAGGCGGCGGCACTGCTGCCGCCCGACCTCCGCCAGCTCGGCGAGCCCGGCCTGGATTTCGGCCTGCGGCTGCAGCGCCGGCCGGACGAGACCATCCGGGTCGAGGATATTCGACTGGCCGGCCCCGCCGGTCGGCTGCAGGGCGAGGCGACGCTGCTGCCCGACGGCGAGCGCTTCACCGCGGAAGCCGAGCTGATCATAGAGGACAGCGCGCCCCTGCTGTCCCTGACCGAACCGCTGGCCTTTTCCGGCGGCCGGCTCGATCTCCACGCCGAGGGCCGGCTGAGCGAGCCGCAGCTGCGGGCCGAGGCGCGGATCGCCGACCTGCTGCTGCCGGAAGCAGCACTGGGCGAAGCGCGGCTGCACCTGGAGGCGCAGTCCCTGGCACCGCTCGACACCCCCGATGCCGCCCTCGCCTTCACCCTGAGTCTCTCGGGCGAGACCCTGGTGCTGCTGGACCCGGCCCTGGCGTCGGCGATCGAGGGGGATCCGCGGCTGGAGGCCACGGGCAGCTTCCGGCTGGCGGGGCGGCATCTCGACCTGGAGCGGCTGGAAGGCGGCCTGGGGTCGCTGGTCTTCAATGCCTCGGGCGAGGCCGCCCTGCCCGAGGAAGGCCCAAGCGCGACGATCGACCTCGGCCTGCGCGACCCGCGCCTGGAGCGCTTCGCCGGGCTGAGCGGCCTCGATCTGGGCGGCGGCCTGGCTCTGGATGCGCAGGTCGAGCTGGCTTCGGACGGCAGCCTCGCCGCCCGGCTGGACGGACTGGCCGACCGCCTGCGCCTGGGCATTCCCGCCGCCGACTCCCTGCTCGGCGAGCGGCCGGGGCTGTCCGCCGTCCTGGCCCGCGGCACCGACGGCCGGCTGCGGGTGGAGCAGTTCCGCCTCGACGGCGCCGCGGCCCTGCTGACGGCCGACGCCGGCTTCGCGCCGGACTTCGCGACGCTGGACGCGCGCTACCGCCTGGAGCTCTCGGCACTGGAGCCGCTGGGCGAAGCGCTGGGCCAGCCGCTGGCCGGCTCGCTGGAGTTGAGCGGCACCGCCGAGGGCCCGCTGGACGGACCGCATGTGGTCGCCGAGCTGGAGGGCCGCAGCCTGCTGCTGCCGGGCGGCGCGGCCCGCGAGGTGAGCGCCGCGCTGGACCTCGAACTCGACGCCCCGGGCCCGCGTGGCCGGCTGGAGGTGAGCGGCAGCGGCGACCACGGCCCGCTCGGCGCCGAGGCGGTCTTCGCGCTGCTCGACCAGCGGATCTCGCTCGATCCCCTGCGCCTGCAGCTCGGCGAGGGCGCGAACCTCGCCGGCAGCTTGGATCTGCCGCTGGACGGCAGCCCCGGCAGCGGCGAGCTCCGGGGCGAGGTGCCGAACCTCGGCCTCCTCTCAGCACTCGCCGGCACGGAACTGGGCGGCAGCCTGAGCCTGCAGGCCCGGCTCGCTCCCGACGGACCGCGCCAGAGCCTGGACGGTAGCGCCGTCCTGAGCCGGCCAAGGCTCGGCCCGGCCGAGGCGCCGAGCCTCGGCGGCGAGCGCCTGGAGCTCCGGGTCGCGCTGCGCGACCTGCTGGGCGACCCGCGGCTGCAGGCCGCACTGGAAGCCACCGATCTGGACGCCGGCGCGGCGCGGATCGCGCGCCTGGACCTCGAGGCCTCCGGCGGTCTCGAGGCCCTGCAGCTCGCACTCACCGCCGAAGGCCGGGCGGAAGAGGAACCGATTGCGCTGGAGGCCGCCGCCCGCCTCGGCCTCGTCCAGGGAACCACGCGGGTCGCCCTGGAGAGCCTGGTGGGTACCTGGGGGCAGGAGACCGCGCGCCTGCTGTCGCCCGCCACCCTGACCCTGGCCCCCGACGACCTGCGCCTTCAGGACCTGGAGCTGGAGATTTTCGGCGGGCGCCTCGCCGGCGCGGCCCGGCAGCAGGGCAACAGCATCGATGCCGACCTGCAGCTCGCCGAGCTGCCGCTGGAGCGTCTGGCGGCCCTGGCCGGCGACCTGCGGGTGGAGGGCCGGCTGTCCGGCGAGCTCTCGCTCTCGGGCCGCGCGAACGCCCCGTCCGGCAGCCTGCGGCTCTTCGCCGACGACTTCGCCTTCGCCAGCGAGGCGGAACTGACGCGCCGGCCGCCGCTCGACGTCCGGATCGAGGCCGGGCTCGAACCCGGACTGCTGCGCCTCGAAGGCCGTGTCGACGGTTTCGCCGAGATGCCCCTGACGCTGACCACCGAACTGCCCTTGCAGCTGTCGCTGCGGCCCTTCGATCTGGCCACCCTGTCCGACCGGCCGCTGAACGCGCGCCTGCAGTGGAGCGGCGACCTGGCGCCGGTAATGGCGCTGGCGCCGACCGACTCCATCCGGCTCACCGGCAGCGGCGAGATCGACCTGCGCGCCTACGGCAGCCTCGACGCGCCGCAACTCGGCGGACAGCTGGCGCTGACCGGGGCGCGCTACGAGAACTTCACCAGCGGCACACTGCTGCACCCCTTCGAGCTGCTGCTGACCGGCTCTGGCAACACCCTGACCGTAGAGCGGCTGGAGGCCGGCGACGGCGGCAACGGCCGCATCGAGGGACGGGGCAACCTGACCTGGCTGGGTGAAGAGGGTGTCTACGCCGACCTCGGCGTCACCCTGGCCAACATGCGCCTCGCCCAGCGCGACGACGTGACCGCGCGGCTGAGCGGCGAGATCGACCTGATCGGCAATCTCTTCGAGCGCGCCGACCTGACCGGGCGACTGACCAACGACTTCCTCGAGATCCGCCTGGTCGACGCCCTGCCGCCGACCGTCGCCGAGATCGAGGTGATCGAGCTGCGCGACGGACGCGCGCCGCCGCCGCGGCGTGAGGAAAGCGGGCCGGCCGCCGCCTCGCCGCTGTTCCTGGACGTGGTCGTCGAACTGCCGCGCCGCGTCTTCGTGCGCGGGCGCGGGCTGGAGTCGGAATGGGCGGGCAGCCTGCAGGTCAGCGGCAACGCCGGCGACCCGCAGATCACCGGTCGCCTGCGGCCGCTGCGCGGCAACTTCATGGTGGTCGGCAAGAACTTCGTGCTCGAGGAGGGTTCCATCGCCCTGCCGCCCGGCGCCGCCGACCTGGATCCCGAACTCGACCTGCGCGCCGTCTACAGCGGGACGGGCTTCCAGGCCCAGGTCGGGGTCAGCGGCACCGCCTCGGACCCGCAGATCGCCCTCACCTCCACCCCGGAGCTGCCGGAGGACGAGATTCTCTCGCGCATCCTCTTCGACAAGACCTCGGCGAACCTCACGGCGCTGGAGGCGGTGGAACTGGCCGACGCCGCCGCCAGCCTGGCCACCGGCGGCCCCGGCGTCACCGGCCTGCTGCGCCGCGCGCTCGGCGTCGACGTCCTGAGCTTCCAGCCGGGCGCGACGGAGGACGATCCCGGATCGGTGCAGATCGGCACCTACGTCGGCCAGCGCGTCTTCGTCGGCGTGCACCAGGGCGCGCGCGCCGGCAGCACCGGCGTGACGGTCGAGGTCGACATCACCGACCAGATCAAGGCGCACAGCGACGTGGACGCCGACGGCCGCACCCGCGCCGGCGTGCGCTGGCAGATGGACTACTGACCGGCGAAAGGGCACCCCGCGCCTTGACGGGGCGCCGCCGCTCGGCTACCGCCCCCTAACGGACAGTCACGCCGAGGACCCTTGCATGATCCCCCGCTACAGCCGGCCGGAGATGGCCGAAATCTGGTCGCCGGAAACCCGCTACCGCATCTGGTTCGAGATCGAGGCCCACGCCTGCGACGCTCTGGCCGAGCTGGGGGTCATCCCGAAGGAGGCGGCCGCCGCGATCTGGGAGCGCGGCGCCTTCGAGGTGGAGCGGATCGACGAGATCGAGCGGGAGACCAAGCACGACGTCATCGCCTTCCTGACCAACGTCGCCGAGCACGTCGGCCCCGAGGCGCGCTTCCTGCACCAGGGCATGACCTCCTCCGACGTGCTCGACACCTGCTTGGCGGTGCAGCTGACCCGCGCCGCCGACCTGCTGCTCGCGGACCTGGATCGCCTGCTGGCGGCGCTGAAGAGCCGGGCCTTCGAGTTCAAGGACACGCTCTGCGTCGGCCGCAGCCACGGCATCCACGCCGAGCCCACCACCTTCGGCCTGAAGCTCGCCGGCCACTACGCCGCCTTCGCCCGCAACCGCGCTCGGCTGGAGGCGGCGCGGGCCGAGATCGCCACCTGCGCCATCTCCGGCGCGGTCGGCACCTTCGCCAACGTCGATCCCTTCGTGGAGCGTTGGGTCGCCGAGAAGCTGGGCCTGGAGCCGGAGCCGGTCTCGACCCAGGTGATCCCGCGCGACCGCCACGCCGCCTTCTTCGCGACGCTCGGCGTGATCGCCTCCTCGGTGGAGAACCTGGCGACGGAGATCCGCCACCTGCAGCGCACCGAGGTCCGCGAGGCCGAGGAGTACTTCTCGCCGGGGCAGAAGGGCTCCTCGGCCATGCCGCACAAGCGCAATCCGGTGCTGACCGAGAACCTGACCGGCCTGGCGCGCATCGTGCGCTCGGCCGTGGTGCCGGCGCTGGAGAACGTGGCGCTCTGGCACGAGCGCGACATCTCCCACTCCTCGGTGGAGCGGATGATCGGCCCCGACGCCACGGTGACGCTGGACTTCGCCCTGGTGCGCCTGGCCGGCGTGATGGAGAAGCTGCTGGTCTATCCCGAGCAGATGCAGCACAACCTCGACCGCCTGGGCGGCCTGGTGAACTCGCAGCGGGTGCTGCTGGCGCTCACCCAGGCCGGCGTCAGCCGCGAGGAGGCCTATCGCCTGGTGCAGCGCAACGCCATGAAGGTCTGGCTGGAGGGCAAGGACTTCCGCAGCGAGCTGGAGGCCGATCCCGAGGTCACGCTGGACGCGGCCCAGCTCGACGCCTGCTTCGACCCCGCCTACCACACCAAGGGCGTCGACACGATCTTCGCCCGGGTCTTCGGGGAGGGGTAGAGGGCCCCCTCCGCCTCGTCATCCCGAGGCCGCAGGCCGAACGCAGGCGCTTGCCTGTTACCGTCGACTCGTCTCACACGGAGCCACGGAGAGCACGGAGGTAGGACAAGGTTCTTCCTCCGCGCTCTCCGTGGCTCCGTGTGAAACCAGCGACCTTATGAAATCCCCCTCGCCGTCATCCTGAGCGCAGCGAAGGATGACGGGGAAAGGAGGAGAGTGTCCCCCTCAGTCGTCGCGCTGGGTGCGCTCCAGGCGCTCGTGGCGCTCCTGCGCCTCCAGCGAGAGGGTGGCGATGGGGCGGGCCTCCAGGCGGCGGATGGAGATCGGCTCCGCCGTCTCCTCGCAGTAGCCGTAGGTGCCGTCGTCGATCCGCCGCAGGGCGGCGTCGATCTTCGCGATCAGCTTGCGCTCGCGGTCGCGGGTGCGCAACTCCAGCGAGCGGTCGGACTCCAGCGACGCGCGATCCGCGATGTCGGGCTCGGCCAGGCTCTCGCTCTGCAGGTGCTCCAGGGTGCTGTCGGATTCTCGGAGGAGTTCCGCCTTCCACTTGAGCAGCTTCTGACGGAAGTGTTCCCGCATCCGCGGGTTCATGAAGGGTTCGTCTTCGGTCGGTCGATAGTCCGGATGAAGCGTGACCGTCATGAGTTGTCCTACCGCAGCCAGCCCTGAATGCGGCGCGAGTATAGTTTTTTTGCCTTTGCGAACAAGCCCCGTTGCGCGCCTCTCGGAGCGGCCGGAAAGCAGCCTCAACGGAGGGCTGCGGCACGCTCCAGCTTGGCCGTCTCGACCGCGGCACGCAGCTCGATCTCGTCCAGCAGCGCCTCCAGCCGCGGATCGCTTCCCGGCGGCGGGCGCAGCGCCAGGGCGTCGTTGATCCGGCGCAGCAGCGCCGTCGTCACCCGGCCGTCCAGCAGCGCGAGGCGAAGCTCGTCCAGCCTGTCGAGCAGATCCTCCCCGTGGCGCTGCTGCTGCTGGCCGCCGGCGCCGCCGCTGGTGGAGTCGCCCACCTCCTGCAGCGCCAGCAGCGCGTCGATACTGCCGATCGGGCCGCCGCCCACGGCGGCCTGGCCACTCCCCTGCAGCGCACGGGCGAAGCTGCCGTCGCCGCTGGCGCCCGCGCGACGTCGCGGCGGCGCGGTGCGGAGCTGACCCAGCGGATCGACCTTCATTCTCGTACCGGTCCTCGGCTTGCTCGGGGATAGGCCGCCAACTTGCCCCCGTAGTGGTTAATGCGAGGTGAAGAGACCGGGCCGCGCGGCAGAATCTGCCGGGCCTTTCCTGCCATGCCGATGGTGTAGGCTTGGAGGCCCGAAAAAGAAACAATCCCTTTCAATGACTTACGATCCCCGCCCGCTTGGCACGCCACTGGCATATAGGAAGGCGCGACGCCAGGTACCGCGGCAAAGACGGCCGGCGTCGGGGACGGACAGGTGGATGAAAACGATGCTCGCTCTTGGCTACAGGTTTCGCAGATCCGGACTGCTCGCACCGCTGCTGGCGGCGCTGCTGCTGGTCTGCGCCGCGGCACCGGCGGATGCTCAGGTACGGATCAAGGACATCGCCGACTTCGAGGGCGTGCGCGACAACCAGCTGATCGGCTACGGCCTGGTCGTCGGTCTCAACGGCACCGGCGACGACCTCTCGCGCTCCATCTTCACGCGTGAGAGCCTGATCGGCATGCTGCAGCGCCTCGGCGTCAACACCCGCAGCCCCAACCTGCAGACCCGCAACGTCGCCGCGGTGATGGTGACGGCGAACCTGCCGCCCTTCGCCCGCCAGGGCACGCGGCTCGACGTGACGGTCTCGGCCCTGGGCGACGCCAAGAGCCTGCTCGGCGGCACGCTGCTGGTCACGCCGCTGCTGGGCGCCGACGGTGAGGTCTACTCCGTGGCCCAGGGCACCCTGGCCGTGGCCGGTTTCGAGGCCACCGGGGCGGCCGCCAGCCTGACGCGCGGCGTGCCGACCAGCGCACGCATCGCCAACGGCGCCATCGTCGAGCGGGAAGTGGGCTTCGAGCTGAACGAGCTCGCCCAGGTCAAGCTCTCGCTGCGCAACCCCGACCTGACCACCTCGCGCCGCATCGCCCAGTCGATCAACGCCCTGCTCAACGCTCCGGCGGCGCAGTCGCTGGACGGCAGCACGGTGCTGGTCAGCATGCCGCCGCACTATCCGGGTTCCACCGTCGACCTGCTGACCGACATCGAGCAGCTGCCGATCCGCGTCGACCAGATCGCCCGCGTGGTGGTCGACGAGCGCTCCGGCGTCATCGTCATCGGCGAGAACGTGCGCATCTCCCAGGTGGCGATCGCCCAGGGCAACCTGACGATCCGCATCACCGAGACGCCGCAGGTGAGCCAGCCCGGCCCCTTCGCCGAGGCCGGGGAGACCGTGGTGGTGCCGCGCACCGACATCGAGATCGACGACGACGGCGACCGCCGCCTCGCGGTCCTGCCGTCCGGCGTGACCCTGCAGGAACTGGTCAACGGCCTCAACGCCCTCGGCGTCGGCCCGCGCGACATGATCACCATCCTGCAGGCGATCAAGGCGGCCGGCGCGCTGCAGGCCGAGATCGAGGTGCTGTGATGGACGGCCTGCACGATCGCTCGCTGCTGTCGCTCCAGAGCCTGGCCCAGGGCCGGCTGGAGCAGGCCGGCCGCGCGCCGCAGGCCGGCGACGACAAGAGCGTCGCCGAGGCGGCCGAGAGCTTCGAGGCCGTCTTCCTGACGCAGATGCTGCAGCCCCTGTTCGAGGGACTGGAGACCGACGGCTTCTTCGGCGGCGGACCCGCCGAGAGCATCTACCGTTCCATTCTGGTCGACGAGATCGGCAAGCAGATCGCCCGCTCCGGCGGGATCGGCATCGCCGACGCCGTCGCCCGCGAGATGATCAAGATGCAGGAGGGCTGAGGACATGCTTGCCAACAGCGTCATGGAGCGTCCGCTCGGCGTCGAGCTGCTGGAGCCCTTGCCGGCCGAGCCGCTGCCGAGCCTGCCGGAGGCGATGGAGACCGCCCGCCGGCTGACCGCCGTGCTGGGCGACGAGATCGAGCTGCTGCGCAGCCTCGATCTCGCCGAGTTGCGCGACCTGTCCGAGGAGAAGGCCAGGCTGACCGAGACCTGGGCGAGCCAGTCCGCCGGCCTGCAGGCCGACCGCGGCTTCGCCGAGACGGTCGAGCCGCGGCTGCGCGACGAGTTCCTCGAGGTCGTCGAGACGCTGCAGCGGACCGCCCAGGCCAACGCCGGCGCCCTGCGTGCCGCCCTCGACGCCCACGACCGCCTGTTCCGCGCCATCGCCTCGGCAGCGCAGGAGCAGCGCGGCAGCCAGGCGGCCTCCGGCTACGCCGCCGGCGGCCAGCGGCCGGCACCGCAGCCGCTCGCCACGATCGGCGTCGCCTTCGACCGCAGCCTCTAGCCCCATCGCCCCTCCGGAACTGGAGACCGACCGATGCTACACACAGAGACCACCTTCCCCCGGCCCCAGGTTCAGCGGTGGAATCCCGCGGCCTACGCCCCGGAGCATTCGGCCGCCGACGCGCGGGTCCGGCTGCGCTCGCCGGATACGGCGGTGCCGCTCTCCTTCCCGCGCGGCCTGCTCGGCTTTCCCGACGCGCATCGCTTCCTGCTGCGGCCGCTCGGCGACCCGCGCCTGCCGCAGGTCCTGCTGCTGCAGGGCGAAGGCCCGGAGGCGCCGCGCTTCCTGCTGATGGGCCCGCGCGCCGCCGGCGCCAGCCTTCCGGCAGCCGAGCTCTGCATGACCTGCCGCCGCTTCGAGGTCGAGCCCGAGGACGCGCGCTGGTTTCTGATCGTCACCGTCGACTGGGACGGCAAGCGCCCGAGCTTCTATGCCAACTGCCGCGCGCCCCTGCTGATCGACAGCCGGCGCCGGCTCGGCTGGCAGCGCATTCTGGTCGACGAGGCCCAGGCCTTGCGGCGGCCGCTGCTGGCCAACTGAGGCCACGCTACCCCGGGCCCGCCACCGGCCGTGGCGGCGGCAGCCCTTCGACGACGGCCCCGGCAAGAATTGCCGCGGACACCACCCGCAAAGCGGACCTTCGACTTCTCTACATCACAGACCCCGCCGCGGGATCCGGTCGCTCGTAGCGCAGACCCCCGGCATCGAAGGACCCGCGAACCATGTCCATCTTCAGCGCCTTGAATACGGCCGTCACCGGCCTCAACGCTCAGTCCAGCGCGATGAGCAACATCTCCGACAACATCGCCAACACCCGGACCGTCGGCTACAAGCGGGTGGACACCAACTTCTCCACCCTGGTGACCAGCTCCGACAGCCGCTACCACCAGTCCGGCGGCGTGCGGGCCACTCCGGCCTTCATGCACGACGTCCAGGGCAACATGCAGCAGAGCCAGGTGAACAGCCACATCGCCGTCACCGGCGCCGGCTTCTTCTCGGTCAGCCTGCCGGAGCGGATCGATCCGACCAGCAACTCCGTCAGCTTCCGGAACACCAACTACTACACCCGCGCCGGCGACTTCACGCTCGACAAGAACGGCTTCATGGTCAACAGCTCCGGCTATTACCTGAACGGCTGGCCGGTCAATCCCAGCACCGGCGTCACCAATACCGCCGCAACGCAGCCGATCCGCATCTCGCAGCTGCTCGATGCCCCGGTCGCCACCGACAACGTCCAGTACGCCGCCAACCTGCCGGCGCTGGTCGACGACGGCACCGAACTGCCGCCCAACTCGATCCAGATCTTCGACGCGATCGGCAACCAGCGCACCCTGCAGTTCGTCTGGACCAAGAACGGCTCGGACGAGTGGGAGCTGGAGATCGAAGCGCCGGGCAGCACGCCGGCCACCTTCGGCCCGGTCACCGCCACCTTCGACCAGGGCCGCATCATCGGCCTGACCGGCGCCGGCGGCGTCACCGTGCCGGGCGCTCAGGCTACGGGCGATCCCATGGACCTCGGCCTGACGCTCGACTACGGCGCCGGCATCGGCACCCAGACGCTGAACCTGAACCTGGGCAGCTTCGGCAATTCCGACGGCACGACGCAGTTCACCGGCTCCGAGCTGGTGCTGAACTCCTTCGACCAGAACGGCGTGCCGCCGGGCTCCTTCAAGTCGATCAACATCGACCAGAACGGCTACGTGAAGCTGAACTACGACAACGGCGAGACCAAGACCTTCTTCCAGATCCCGCTGGTGCAGTTCTACAACCCGAACGGCCTGCAGCGGCTCGACGGCAACGCCTTCCAGGCGACGCCGGACTCCGGTGTGGCGCGCTTCAACCCGCCGGGCCTGGGCAGCAACGGCACGCTGGTCAGCAACGCCGTGGAAGCGGCCAACGTGGAGATCTCGGACGAGTTCTCGAAGATGATCGTGGCGCAGCGGACCTACTCCGCGAACGCCCGGGTCATCTCGACCTCCGACGAGATGCTCGCCGAGGTCATCAACCTGCGTCGCTGACGCCCTCTCCCGCCTCGGGTGACCGGAGGAACCGGCCATGTCCCTGAACGTCGCGCTCAATACCGCGGTCGCCGGACTCCGTGTCGCCCAGGCGGGTACCGAGGTCGTCAGCGCCAACATCGCCAACGCCCACGACCCCAACTACACCCGCAAGACGCTGCTCACCTCCACTCTGGTGGCGGGCGGCAGCGGCCAGCCGACGCTGATCGGCATCGAGCGCCAGGTCGCCCTGACCATGCAGCAGGATCTGCGGGGCCTGACCGCGGCGCGCGGCGGCGCCGATCTGCGCCTGGCCTTCGCCCAGCAGATCGGCCAGATGCTCGACCTCGGCAGCAGCCAGCCGCGGCTGGGCCGCATGCAGGGCGACCTGGAAACGGCCTTCCGCGATCTGGAGGCCACGCCGGAGTCCGATGCCCTGGCCTGGCAGGTGGTCCAGAAGGCCGACGTCATGGCCACCGAGATCCGCAAGATCTCGGAGGAGCTCGCCAAGCTGGAGGATACCGCCCGCCGCGACACCGGCCGGGCGGTGGAGGCCCTGAACGAGCGGCTGGCCGAGGTCGCCCGGCTCAATCACGAGATCCGCAGCCGCCAGGGCTCGGGCGAGCCGCTGGGCGATCTGCAGGACCGCCGCGACGCGGCGATCGACGCCGTCGCCGAGCTGACGGATATCCGCGTCCTGGCAAAGTCCGACGGCAGCGTGGCGCTCTATACCCGAAACGGCCACCAGCTGCTGGGCCACAACTTCGAGGCCGTCGGCTGGGACGGCGACAACATCCTGGGCCCCCAGGGCCAGGTGATCGACCAGGCCTTCCAGAACGGCCGCATCGGCTCGCTGCTGGCGCTGCGCGCCGACGACGCGGCGGCCCTGACACATCCCGACAGCGGCGTCGGCACGCTCGCCAAGCTGCGCGCGCAGATCGATGCGCTGGCGCAGAACCTGGCCGACACGGTCAACGCGGCCTACGACGCGGCCCTCACCGCGCCGGGCGAGCTGGCGACGGACTTCTTCGTCTTCGGCGTCCCGCCCTCGGCCGCCAACTTCCAGGTCAACCCCGCGCTGCTCGACGGCAGCCAGCGGGTCAAGGGCGCCGCCGGCGCCGCGGTGGCCCAGGCCTTCGTCGACGAGCGCTTCAACGTCGCCGCCGGCGGGCTGAACCTGACCGACACCACGGTCGGCGGCCTGGTCAACGCGCTGCTCAACCGCAACGCCTCGCACCTCGCGACGCAGAAGGACGCGGCCGCCGACGCCTACCAGTCGCAGCAGGCGCTCGACAGCAAGTTCCGCGGCCTGGTCGGCGTCGACGTCGACCGCGAGGTCGCCGAGCTGGTGGTGCTGCAGAACGCCTACGCCGCCAACGCCCGGGTGATGCAGACCGTCACCCAGATGATGGACACCCTGATCGACATGGTGCGCTGATGACCTCGATCCCCACGAGCACCTACGCCCGCTTCACCAACACGGTCTGGTACAACCAGAACCTCAACGGCCAGCTCAACTCGCTGCTGGAGCAGCAGGCGAGCGGCAAGAAGCCCGGCGGCCTCGCCGGCCTGGGCATCGACTCGATCCGCTCGCTCGACGCCCATCAGCTCGGCGCGCGCAGCGAGTCCTACCTGCGCACGCTCGACACCCTTGAGCGGCGCACCTCGATCTATGCGGCCTCGCTCAACTCCATCCAGGACGCCGCCGCCGAGGCGCGGACCCAGCTCTACCAGCTGGAAGACCGCGAGTACGCCACCGACGCCATGCTGGTGGAGGTCATCGACAGCCTGCTCATGCAGGTGCAGTCGGCGCTCTCGGTGCGCGACGGCGATCGCTACCTCTTCTCCGGCGCGGCCTGGAACCAGGCGCCGACGGTGGACCTGACGGCCATCCCGATACCGGCCAACATCGACCCGCTCGATCCCGTGGCCGCCCCCGGTGCGCTGCCGAACGAGCCCTGGATCAACGCCGCGATCGGCGGTGCCGAGATCTGGGACCGCAACGCCGCCCAGGTCGACGACGCCCAGTCCATGACCTACGGCTTCAGCGCCCTGGAGCCGGCGATCCAGACACTGATCAACGGGCTGCTGACGGCAAAGCACGCCTACTCCAACCCGGCGCTGCCCGACACCAAGGAAGCGCTGCTCGACCAGGCCTACGAGTGGATCAACCAGGCCATCGTCGGCACCGGCGAGCTGGAGGCGCGCAACGGCTTCAACCAGCAGCGCATCACCGGCCTGCAGGAGAGCCACAAGGCCTCGGTCGACTTCATGGAGGTGGTGTCGGCCAAGATCGAGGACGCCGACCTGGCCGAGGTCTCGATCCAGCTCAGCCTGACCAAGGCGGTGATGGAGGCCAGCTACAGCGCCACCGGCCGCATCCTGCAGATGGGCCTGGTCAACTACCTGCGCTGATCCGGCGGCGAGTCGCACGTCGTCATCGCGAGCGACCGAAGGGAGCGCGGCGATCCAGGGGCCAGAGGCAAAGGGCCCTGGATTGCGTCGCTTCGCTCGCAATGACGCAGGAAGGGCCTACACCGCCACCGCACCGGCCTGGCCGGAGCGGAAGGCCCAGCCGGTCATGCGCCGCTCCAGCAGGGCGAAGAGGGCGTACATGACGATGCCCAGCACCGCCAGCGCCAGCAGGCCGGCGAAGACCAGCGGCACCTGGAAGTTGGCCTGGGCGGTGAGCATCAGGTGACCGAGGCCGGCGTTGGCGGCCACGGTCTCGCTCACCACCGCGCCGACGAAGGCCAGCGTGATCGCCACCTTCAGGGAGCCGAAGAAGTAGGGCAGCGAGCGCGGGATGCCGACCTTCAGCATGATGTCGAGCTTGCGCGCGCCCAGCGCCCGCAGCACGTCCTCCACCTCCGGCTCGGTGGTGGCGAGGCCGGTGGCCACGTTGACGACGATGGGGAAGAAGGAGATCAGGAAGGCGGTCAGGATGGCCGGCACCTCGCCGATGCCGAACCAGAGCACCAGCACCGGCACCACCGCCACCTTGGGGATCGAGTTGAAGCCGATCATGACCGGGTAGAGACCGGCGTAGATCGCCCGCGACCAGCCGACGAAGAGCCCCAGCAGGATGCCGAAGCCCACCGCCAGGCCGAAGCCGGCCAGCGTCGTCCAGAGCGTCACCAGGCCGTTGCGCCAGAGCGCGCCGCGGAACTGCCAGGCGGCCTCGAAGACCACGCTCGGCGGCGGCAGGAAGTAGATCGGCAGGGCCAGCGCGCGGCAGGCCGCCTCCCACAGCAGGAAGAAGCCCGCCGTGACCAGCCAGGGCGCCAGCAGCACCGCCCGGGAGCCGCGGCCACTCATGCCGCCCGCTCCGCGCGGCGCGCCTCGCCGATCAGGCCGCGCAGCTCGTGGACCAGCTCGACGAAGGCCGGCGCGTAGCAGTCCTCCAACTCGCGCGGCCGCGCGAAGGGCACCTCGCGCGTCGCCAGGATACGGCCCGGCCGCGCGCTCATGACGTAGATGCGGTCGGCCAGGAAGGCGGCCTCGCGCAGGTCGTGGGTGACCAGCACCACGGTGAAGCCCCGCGCCTGCCAGAGGTCGCGCAGCACGCACCAGAGCTCCTCGCGGGTAAAGGCGTCGAGCGCCGCGAAGGGCTCGTCCAGCAGCAGCAGCGCGGGCTCGTGGATCAGCGCGCGGCAGAGCGAGGCGCGCTGCTGCATGCCGCCGGAGAGCTGCCAGGGATAGCGCTGCCCGAAGCCGGCGAGCCCGACGCTGGCCAGCAGCCGTTCCGCCCGCTCGACGTAGGCGGCGCGCTCGCGCCGCAGACGGCGCCGGTGCGGCTCGACGATCTCCAACGGCAGCAACACGTTGTCGAGCGTGCGCCGCCAGGGCAGCAGCGTCGGGTTCTGGAAGGCCATGCCGGCGATCTTAACCGGCGAATCGACCAGCCGGCCGTCGACCCGGACCCGGCCGCGCTGCGGCCGGGCGAGGCCGGTGATCAGCTTCATCAGGGTCGACTTGCCGCAGCCGCTCGGACCCACGACCGCGGCGAACTCGCCCCGGCGCACCGAGAAGGAGCAGCCGTCGAGCGCCAGCGTCGCCGCCGTGCCGTCATAGGAGAGGCTGACGTCGTCGACGTCGACGAAGGCGCTCACCGGCCCGCTCCTCAGGCCGCCAGGGCGTCGAGCTCCCGCAGCAGGGCGTCGCCCATGCCCTCGGTCGAGACCGCGGTGGCGCCGGGCGCCATGATGTCGGCGGTGCGGATGCCCTTCGCCAGCACCTTCTGCACCGCCTGCTCGATCAGGTCGGCGTCGTCGGCCAGATCGTAGCTGTAGCGCAGCGCCATGGCGAAGGAGAGCAGCGTGGCCAACGGATTGGCCTTGCCCTGGCCGGTGATGTCCGGGGCCGAGCCGTGCACCGGTTCGTAGAGCGCCTTGCGCCGGCCGGTCTCGTCGAGGTCGCCGAGCGAGGCCGAGGGCAGCATGCCGAGCGAACCGGTCAGCATGGCCGCTTCGTCGGAGAGGATGTCGCCGAAGAGGTTGTCGGTGACGATGACGTCGAACTGCTTGGGGTTGCGCACCAGCTGCATCGCCGCGTTGTCGGCGTACATATGCTCCAGGGCCACGTCGCTGTAGGACTCCTGGTGCAGCTTGGTCACCTCCTGGCGCCAGAGCACACCGGACTCCATGACGTTGGCCTTCTCGCAGGAGGTCACCTTGCCGCGGCGCTTGCGCGCCAGCTCGAAGGCGACCGCGGCGACGCGGCGGATCTCCGGCGTGGTGTAGACCTGGGTGTTGATGCCGCGGCGGATGCCGTTGCCCAGGTCCTCGATGCCGCGCGGCTCGCCGAAGTAGACGCCGCCGGTCAGCTCGCGGACGATCATGATGTCGAGGCCGGAGACCACCTCGGGCTTCAGCGAGGAGGCATCCACCAGCGCCTCGAAGCAGAGCGCGGGGCGCAGGTTGGCGTAGAGCTGCATCTCCTTGCGCAGCCGCAGCAGGCCGCGCTCCGGCTTCTGCTCGAAGGGCAGCTCGTCCCACTTCGGCCCGCCGACGGCACCCAGCAGCACGGCATCGGCGTTCATCGCCTTGTCCATGGTGGCGTCGGCCAGCGGAACCCCGTGCGCGTCGATGGCGGCGCCGCCCACCAGGTCCTCCTCGAGGTTGAAGGAGACGGCGCGGCGCTTGTCCATCCAGTCGACGACGCGGCGCACCTGGCCCATCACCTCGGGGCCGATGCCGTCGCCGGGCAGCACGAGCAGGGACTTGTTCGCGGGCATGAGCATCCTCTCAGGGCTTCGTTGCTTAGGGGTCGCCGGCTTGGCTAGCCCAAAGCGCCGGTCGCGGCAAGATCGATGCTGCCCCCGCCGGCCCGGCGGTAGCCGCGCGCGCCCTATCCGGTCAGGTCCGGGGCGGTGAGGGAGAGGCCGAGGCGGGCGCGGCGCTGCAGCCAGAGGCTGGGACGGTAGCGGGGGTCGCCGGTGGCGGCCTGCAGGCGCTGCAGGATCGCCAGCACCCGCGCCGGGCCGAGCGCGTCGCCCAGCGCCAGCGGACCCTTGGGATAGCCGAGGCCGAGGCGCACGGCGGGATCGATGTCGGCCGGCGCGGCGATGCGCGCCTGGGCGATCTCGCAGCCGACGTTGACGATGCAGGCGAGGATGCGCTGCGCCACGAAGCCGGGGCTGTCGGCGATGGCCGTAACCGGCCGGCCGGTGGCGCCCAGCAGGCCCCTGGCGGCGGCGCGCTGCGGCGCCGTGGTCGCCGGGCTGGCCATGACCGTCCAGCGCGCCGCCTCGCCCAGCAGCAGATCGACCGCGACCGTGCGGGCAGGGTCGAGGCCTCGCCCCAGGGCGGCCGTGGTGGCGTCCTCGCCGAAGGGCGTGACGAGGCAGAGCACGCCTTCGGGCGCCGGGCCGCCAACCTCGATCGCGGCCCCGGTCCCGGCCAGCGCCGCACGCAGCGTCTCGGCCGCCTCGGGCTCGGCATCGCTGATCCAGACCCGGTCGGGGCGCTCCTGCGGCAGCGGCGCCTCCTCCGGCTCCTGCTTCTTGCCCTCCGGATAGGCGTAGAAGCCCTCGCCCGCCTTGCGGCCCAGCAGGCCGGCGGCCAGCCGGCGCGCCGTCTCCGGCGAGGGACGGAAGCGCGGCTCCTCGTAGAACTGGTGGTAGAGCGAGCGCATCACCGGATCGGAGACGTCGAGCCCGGTGAGGTCCAGCAGCTCGAAGGGTCCCATGGGGAAACCGGCGGCCTCGCGCATCACCCGGTCGATGTCGGCCGGCTCGGCAACGCCCTCGCCCAGGACGCGCAGCGCCTCGGTGCCGTAGCCGCGGCCGGCGTGGTTGACCAGGAAGCCGGGCGTATCCTTGGTCCGTACCGGCCGGTGGCCCATGCGCTCGGCCAGGGCGACCAGGGCGTCGCCCGCGGCCGGGTCGCTGCGCTGGCCGTCGATCACCTCGACGACCTTCATCAGCGGCACGGGGTTGAAGAAGTGGAAGCCGGCGACCCGCTGCGGCCGCGTGCAGGCGGCGGCGATGGCGGTGACCGAGAGCGAGGAGGTGTTGCTGGCCAGCAGGCAGTCCGGCCCGACCATCGTCTCCAGCTCGGCGAAGAGGCGGCGCTTGACCTCCAGGTCCTCGACGATCGCCTCGATCAGCAGCGGGCAGTCGGCAAGTCCGGCCAGGCTGTCGGCCAGGGTGATCCGGGCGCTGGCGGCCTCCGCCTCGGCCGGCGCCATGCGACCCTTCTCGGCGGCGCGGGCCAGCATCCTGGCGACGAAGTCCCGCGCCTCGGCGGCGGCGCCCTCGCGGGCGTCGAAGAGCCGCACGGCGATCCCGGCGGCGGCGGCGATCTGGGCGATGCCGCGGCCCATCTGGCCGCTGCCGACGATGCCCAGCGAGAGATTCGCGGCCCGCGGGTCGAAGAAGGCCATGGCTCAGCGTCCCTTGAACTGCGGCTTGCGCTTCTCGGCGAAGGCGCGCGCGCCCTCCTTCTGGTCCTCGCTGGCGAAGAGCAGCTGAAAGGCCTTGCGCTCCAGCATCATGCCCGCCTCCAGCGAGGCGTCCATGCCGGCCAGCAGCACCTCCTTGATCTGCTCCACCGCCAGCGGCGGCAGGGCGGCCAGCTTCTCCGCCATCGCCAGGGAGCGCGGCAGCACCTGGTCGTCGGGCACCACCTCGCTGGCCAGGCCCATGGCGCCGGCCTCGACGCCCGAGATCGGCTCGCCCAGCAGGACCAGCTTCATCGCCCGGAACTTGCCCACCGCCCGGGTCAGGCGCTGGGTGCCGCCGGCGCCGGGCATCAGGCCGACCCGCACCTCGGGCTGGCCGAACCTGGCGTTCTCGCCGGCGACGATGATGTCGGCCTGCATCGCCAGCTCGCAGCCGCCGCCCAGGCAGAAGCCGTTGACCGCGGCGATCACCGGCTTGGGGCAGCCGGCCACCGCCGTCCAGAGCCTGTGGCTCTGGCGCCGCAGCTGGTCGATGGCCGAAAGATCGGCGAACTCCTTGAGGTCGGCGCCGGCGGCGAAGGCGGTCTCGTCGCCGGTCAGTACCACGGCGCGAATCTCCTCCTCTCCGGCGATCCGCCGGAACTCCTCGGAGAGCAGGCGGCGCACCTGCATGTTCAGGGCATTGCGCGCCTCCGGCCGGTTGATGCGCAGCAGCACCACGCCCGGCGCCGGCGCCTCCCGCAAGACCTCGCTCACCGCGGCCTCCTCTCGGTAGTTTCGTTCAGCGGAATTCAATTCCGCAAATTGACCGGGAGCCTAGGCTATGACAGACTCGCGGACAAGGGGGAGCGGCACGGCCCTCCTCGCCACAGGGAGAAGGGCATGAGCCGCGGGCGGCGCCTCGATCCGCCCCTCGACGTCGACCTCGCGGTCGAGGGCGATGCCAGGGACCGGCAGTTCGTCACCGCGCTGGCGCGCGGGCTGGAGGTGTTGCGCGCCTTCCAGCCCGGCGACGTGGGCCTGGGCAACCAGGAGATCGCCGAGCGCACCGGGCTGCCCAAACCGACGGTCTCGCGCCTGACCCACACGCTCACCCGCCTCGGCTACCTAGAGTATTCCGACGCCCTGGGGAAGTACCAGCTGGGCGCCGGCGTGCTGGCGCTGGGCTATGCCTTCCTGACCGGCATGGACCTGCGCGAGCGCGCCCGGCCGCTGATGCAGACTCTCGCCAACGAGGTCAACGCCGCGGTCTCGCTGGGGCAGCGCGACCGCCTCTCCATGGTCTATCTCGAGACCTGCCGCGGGTTCGGCGCCATCACCCTGCGCCTCGACGTCGGCGCCCGCATCCCGATCCACTCCACCGCCATGGGGCTCGCCTTCCTGGCGGCCCTGCCTGCGAGCGAGCGCGCCTTCCTGCTCTCCCACGTGGAGAAGCATCACCCGGAGGAGATGCCGCGCATCCGCGCGGCCGTGGACCAGGCGATCGAGGACCTGGAGACGCACGGCTTCGTCGTCTCCTGCGGCTTCTGGCAGCCCGACGTCAACGCCGTCGGCGTGCCGCTCTTCAAGCCCGACGGCTCGGCCACCTTCGCGCTGAACTGCGGCGGCGCCGCCTTCCTGCTGAGCCGCGAGCGGCTGGTGGAGGAGATCGGCCCGCGGCTGCGCCGCCTCGCCGAAAGCCTGACCGGCGCCCGCCCGACGGTGATCCGCGGCGGCCGCGCCGGGTGAGAGGCAATTCGATCATGCGTGGCTCCACCTCCAGGAACTTCGGCCCGAGCCGACGCCCCTTCCCCGCCATCGCGCGCGCTTCACACTGCAGTGCCGCCCCGGAGGCGGCAGGATCCCTGCAGCCGTCATTGCGAGCGAAGCGAAGCAATCCAGGGCCGTTAGCCTCTGGCCCCTGGATCGCCACGCTCCCTTCGGTCGCTCGCGATGACGGTGGGAAAGGATCGTGGCGGAAACCGAAGCTGCTCGAGAGCGAAGTGAAGCAGTGACGAACGGACGGGCTTGGCCCGGCCGTTGGATCAGGAACAAGAACCGGGAGACGCCCACCGCATGGCCCTGGACCAGGAAACCCTCGACCATCTGCTCGACACCGTGCGGCGCTTCGTGCGCGAGCGCCTGATCCCCAACGAGGACCGCGTTGCCGAGGAGGACGCCATCCCGCCGGAGATCGTGCGGGAGATGGCCGAGCTGGGCCTCTTCGGCCTCTCCATCCCCGAGGTCTACGGCGGCCTGGGCCTGAACATGGTGGAGGAGGTGCGCGTCGCCTTCGAGCTGGGCCGCACCTCGCCCGCCTTCCGCTCGCTGCTCGGCACCAACAACGGCATCGGCTCCCAGGGCATCGTCATCGACGGCACCGAGGAGCAGAAGCGCAAGTACCTGCCGAAGCTGGCGGCCGGCGAGCTGATCGGCTCCTTCGCGCTGACCGAGCCGGACAGCGGCTCCGACGCCGCCTCGCTGCGCACCTCGGCGCGGCGCGACGGCAACGCCTCCTATGTCCTGAACGGCACCAAGCGCTACATCACCAACGCGCCCGAGGCCGGCATCTTCACCGTCATGGCCCGGACCGACCCGGAGGAGCGCGGCGCCGGCGGCATCTCCGCCTTCCTCGTCGAGGCCGGCACGCCGGGCCTGCGCCTGGGGCCGCCCGACCGCAAGATGGGGCAGAAGGGTGCCCACACCTGCGACGTGATCTTCGAGGACTGCCGCGTGCCGGCCGAGCAGCTGATCGGCGGCGTCGAGGGCCAGGGCTTCAAGACCGCCATGAAGGTGCTCGACCGCGGCCGCCTGCACATCGCCGCGGTCTGCGTCGGCGTCGCCGAGCGGCTGATCGACGACTCCCTGCGCTACGCCCTGGAGCGCAAGCAGTTCGGCCAGGCGATCGCCGAGTTCCAGCTGGTCCAGGCCATGCTGGCCGACAGCCGCACCGAGGCCTATGCCGCGCGCTGCATGGTGCTGGACGCCGCCACCCGCCGCGACGCCGGCGAGGTGGTCTCCACCGAGGCGAGCTGCTGCAAGCTCTTCGCCAGCGAGATGGTGGGCCGCGTCGCCGACCGCGCGGTGCAGATCCACGGCGGCGCCGGCTACATCGCCGACTACGGCGTGGAGCGCTTCTACCGCGACGTGCGGCTCTTCCGCCTCTACGAGGGCACGACGCAGATCCAGCAGTTGGTGATCGCCCGCAACATGATCCGCGAGCAGCGGCAATGACGGAAGCCGGGGCCGCGGCCGGCGACGAGCCGCGGTGGCTGCACGATCTGGTCGACCGGCTCGCCCGCAGCCGTGCCGAAGCCCCGGTGGTGGGCGACGCCGCCGGCGAGCTGACCGGCACCGGCCTGGCGGCGGCGGTCGCGGAGGCGGAAGCGGCGCTGCGACGCCACGGCCTGCGCGCCGGCGACCGCGCCCTGCTGCTGGCGGAGAACTCGGTGGCCGCCGCGGTCCTGGTCTTCGCGCTGAGCCGCCTCGGCGCCTGGCCGGTGATCCTCAACCCCCGCCTGGCGCCGCCCGAGATCGAGGCCGTCGCCGCCCACTGCGGCGCCCGCTGCCGGCTCTACGCCACGCTGCTCTCGCCGGCCGCGGCCGCGCTGGCCGAACGCGACGGCGCCACCCCCCTGGCCCTGGCGACGGCCGGGGTCTTCGCCACGCCGGCGGTCGAGAGCGCGCCCGAGCCCGAGGAGCACGACCCGGCGCGGGCCGTGGCCGCGCTGATCTACACCTCCGGCACCACCGGCCGCCCCAAGGGGGTGATGCTGACCCATTCGAACCTGCTCTTCATCGCCCGGGTCTCGGGCGCGCTGCGGCGGCTCGGCCCGACCGACCGGGTCTACGGCGTGCTGCCGATCTCCCACGTCTTCGGTCTGGCCTCGGTCTTCCTCGGCAGCCTGCGCTACGGCGCCCGGCTCGATCTGGTGCCGCGCTTCGAGGCGGAGGCGGCGGCGCGCGCGCTGGCCGAGGAGAGCATCACGATCTTCCAGGGCGTGCCGGCGCTCTACGCCCGCCTGCTGGAGTTGGCCGCCGGGCGCGGCGGCAGCCTCTCCGGCCCCGCCCTGCCCGGCCCCGCCCTGCCCGCCCCCGCCCTGCGCTATCTCTCGGCCGGCGGCGCGCCGCTGGACCTGTCGCTGAAGCGCCGGGTCGAGGCGCTCTGGGGCCTGCCGCTGCACAACGGCTACGGCCTGACCGAGACGGCGCCGACCGTCTCCACCACCGACATCGACCGGCCGGCCGAGGACGAGACCGTGGGACCGCTGCTCCCCGGGGTCGAGGCGCGGATCGTCGATCCGGCGAGCGGGGCGACGCTGGGGCCGGACGGGGTGGGCGAGCTCTGGATCCGCGGTCCCAACGTGATGCGCGGCTACTACCGCGACCCGGAGCAGACTGCGGCGGTGCTGACGCCCGAGGGCTGGCTGAAGAGCGGCGACCTGGCCCGCCTCGACGCCGCCGGCAATCTCTACATCGTCGGCCGCCTCAAGGAGCTGATCATCCGCTCCGGCTTCAACGTCTATCCGGCGGAAGTGGAGGCCGTACTGGCGGAGCATCCCGACGTCGCCCTCTGCGCCGTGGTCGGCCGCCGCGCCGGCGGCAACGAGGAGGTCGTCGCCTTCGTGCAGCCGCTCGCCGGGCGGACGCTCCACATCGAGGCCCTGCGCGCCCTGGCGGCAGAGCGGCTGGCCCCCTACAAGCGCCCCGCCCGCTACGTGGTCTCCGACGCCCTGCCGACCACCCCGGCGGGCAAGCTGCTCAAGGCGCAGCTCCGCGAGGCGGCCGCGGCGCTGCCGGACGAAGGCTGAGCGGCGGGCCGGACCGCCCCTCAGGCCGCCGCCATGTAGGGCAGCACGGCCGCCCGCACGGCCTGGGCCACGGCGACGGCGTTGGGCGTGTCGGAGTGGACGCAGATGGTGTCGGCACGCACCGCGACGTCGTTGCCCTCCACCGAGGCCACCCGGCCCTCGCGGATGGCCCGCAGGCAGCGCGCCGCCGCCTCGTCCGGATCGACCGCATGATGCTCTCGGGTGATGATCAGGCTGCCGTCGGGGCCATAGTCCAGGTCGGCGAAGTACTCGGCCACGAAACGGTGGCCACGCTCGGCGTAGATCGTCTCGTGCAGCGTGCCGGCGAGGCCCATGATGGGAACGCCGAAGACGTCGGCGGCATCGCATACGGCATGGGCGATCGGCTCCTGCCGCGCGGCCATGCCGTAGAGCACGCCGTGCGGCTTGATGTGGTTCAGTTCCATGCCCTCGGCCTTCAGGAAGCCGCAGAGCGCGCCGATCTGGTAGATCAGGATGTCGGCCAGCTCCGCGCGTTCGATCTTCATCTCGCGCCGGCCGAATCCCTGCAGGTCGGGCAGCGAGGGATGCGCGCCGACGGCGACGCCATACCGCTTCGCCAGCCGCACCGTCTCGCGCATGTGGTTCGGGTCCGAGGCGTGGAAGCCGCAGGCCACGTTTGCCACGGTGATCAGCGGCATCAGTGCCGCGTCGTCGCCCATGCGATAGAGCCCGAAGCTCTCGCCCATGTCGCAGTTGATGCTGACCGCCATGCCGCTCCTCCTCTTCCCCTCGCCAGTCTGCCAGCCTTTCCGGGCCGGCGGAACGCCCGCCCTACCGCGCCCCCCTCGGCCGCACCAGGGCGACGCCGAGGCAGACCAGCAGCAGGGCCGCCCAGATCCAGAGGCTGTAGCGCTCGCCGAAGAAGACCATGCCGGTCACCATCCCGGTGGCGGCGATGACGTAGCCGATCTGGCTGAGATAGACCGGGCCGCCGCGTCGCTGCAGCTCGAAGTAGAGCAGGAAGGTGACCGCCGCGACGCCGACCTGCGCCAGCAGCAGGCGGTCGCCGGCGCGCCCGAAGGGGTCGGGCAGGTAGAAGCCGCCCTGCAGCAGCATCAGCGGCGCCAGCAGCAGCCCGGCCGCCAGCAGCATGCCGGCGGCGAGCTGGCGCGGCCGCGCGCCGGGCGGCCAGGCGGTGCTGCGGTAGACGTTGCCGAAGGCGAGCGACAAAGGGATCAGCAGCGCCAGCAGCACCCAGCCGGCCCCGGCGCTTTCCGGCAGACTGCCGCGCGGCAGCAGGATCAGCAGGATGCCGGCGACGCCGAGCAGGATGCCCAGCAGGCGCGCCCGCTCGAAGCGGTCGGCACCCATGGCCACGGCCATGGGATAGGTCAGCAGCGGCGCCAGCACGTAGACCGTCCCGGTCAGCCCGGCGCCGAGCTGCGGCACCACCAGGAAGGTCAGGCCGTAGGGGAAGGCGACCGAGACGAAGCCGGTGGCCAGGTAGTAGCGCGCCGCCCGCCCCGAGACCCGCAGCACCGGCCCGCCGGGCGCCGCGAGCAACCAGAGCAGCAGACCGCTGCCGGCGGCGTACCAGAAGCTGTAGGCGGCCACCGGCACCCCGGCCTCCAGCGCCGCCCGCGACAGCGCGAAAACGCTGCCCAGGCCGGTGCCGACAGCCAGCAGCAGGAGCAGCGGCAGCAGCCGCTCGCGCCCGCCGCCACCTGCCCGGGTCATCGCCCGAAGAGCGCGCGCAGCCGTCGCCAGACGATGGAGAAGAAGAGGGAGACGGCGTTGATCTCGCCGCTCCCCTGCCCCGCCCCCATCGGCGGCGCCTCGCCGGACAGCCGTGCCGAGAGGTTGCGGGCGAAGTCGGCGGTCAGCCGCGCGGCGAAGTCGCGCACCAGCCCGCCGCGCCCGAACTGCGCCAGCGAGCCGCCGAGCTGGTAGAGCACCTCCACCGACACCCGCGTACCGTCGGCACCCTCTTCCTCGAGCCGGTAGCGCACCTCGCCGCTGGCGCGCGAGCCGCTGCCCTTGTCGGTGCCGCCGCCGCGGATCGTGCCGCTGCGCGTCGCCGGGTCACGCTGCTGCGTCGCCTCGCCGGCGAAGGCGGCGCGGATCGGCCCGAACTTCACCGTCAGCCGCCCGGCCAGGCGCTCACCCTCGACCTCGGTCAGCTCGGCGCCGGGCATGCAGGCGGCGACCGCCCGCACGTCCTCGAAGAGGCGCCAGACCTCGGCCGGCGGATGCGGCACGACGAAGCTCTCGGCCAGACTGCTCCAGCCCTCGTTCGAGGGGCCGGTCGCAGGTGCAGACTGCGCGGGCGCGGAGGGCGCGGGCGCCTGCGTCAGGGTGAAGCTCCCGGGCACGGGCGCCGCCGGGGCCGAGGCGGCCGGCGGCGGGGCATCGCCGCGGGCGGCGACGCTGCGCACCGCCTCGACGATGCCGACGTAGCCGGTGCAGCGGCAGAGGTTGCCGCTCATCTCCACCCGCACCCGCGCCGCGTCGGCGCCGGGCAGGCGGCCGACCACGTCGCGCGCCGAAATCAGCATGCCCGGGGTGCAGTAGCCGCACTGCAGGGCATGATGCTCCGAGAAGGCCTCGCGCAGCTGCTCCATGACGGGATCGCCCTCGAAGCCCTCCAGCGTGCGCACCTCGGCGCCCTCGCAGGCGACGGCGTAGGTGATGCAGGAGCGCGCCGGCTGCCCGTCGATCATCACCGTGCAGGCGCCGCAGACGCCGTGCTCGCAGCCCAGGTGGGTGGCGGTGAGCCCGAGCTGCCCGCGCAGGAAGTCGGCCAGGTGGGTGCGCGGCTCGACGGCCGCCTCCACGCTCTCGCCGTTGACCGTCAGCCTGACCTGCTTCATGGCGCGTAGACCTGTGCGATGGCGCGGCGCAGGGCGACCGCGTGGAGATGGCGCTCGACCGCGTCGAGCTGCGGCAGGGCGGCGGCGACCGCGGGCTCGACGGCGGCGAGGCCGGCTTCGGCACCTTCGGCCGCCAGGGTTTCGGCGAGGCCGCCGAGCAGCACCGGCGGGCCCTCGACCGCGCCGGCGACGACGCGGCAGACCCCGCGCTCCGGGTCGACCACCACCACGCCGATGGCGTCGGCGAACTCGCCGGTCTTGCGGTTGATCTTGTGGAAGCCCCAGCGCGCGGCGGCGCCGAGCTTCGGCACCTCGACCGCGGTCAGCACCTCCCGCTCCTCGATCGCCGTCGCGAAGGCGCCCAGCACCGCCTCGGCCAGCGGCAGGCTGCGCGCGCCCTGCGGCCCCTGCAGATGCAGCCGGGCGTCGAGCGCGACGAGGGTGGAGAGCCAGTCGGCGGCCGGGTCGGCGTGCGCCAGACTGCCTCCCAGGGTGCCGCGGTTGCGCACCGCGCGGTAGGCGATGCCGCCGGCGACGTGGCGCAGCAGCCCGCCGGCCGCGTCCGGCACCCGCCCGTCCTCCAGCTCCGCGTGGGTGACGGCGGCGCCGTAGCGCAGGCTCTCGGCCCCCTCCTCCACGCCGCGCAGCGCCTCCAGGCGGCGGATGTCGATCAGCAGGCCGGGACGCACCAGCCGCAGGTTCAGCATCGGCCCGAGCGACTGGCCGCCGGCCAGCAAGCGTCCTTCGCCCTCGGCCTCGCCGAGCAGCCGGATCGCCTGGCCGACGTCCTCGGCGCGCTGGTAGTCGAAGGCGACGGCCTTCATGCCGCGGCCTCCCCGCCGGCGCGCGCGGCCAGCAGCTTGCCCAGCAGGCGGCGCGGCGAGACCGGGATCTCGCCCATCTCCACGCCGAGCGGCTGCAGGGCGTCGTTGATGGCGTTGACGATGGCGCCCGGCGGCGCGATGGCGCCGCCCTCGCCCACCCCCTTGATGCCGTGCGCGGTGTAGGGCGAGGGCGTCTCCATGTGCTCGATGCGCATGTTCGGCAGCTCGGTCGGCCCCGGCAGCAGGTAGTCGGCGAGCGTCGAGGCGAGCGGCTGGCCGCCGGCGTCGTAGGGCGTCTCCTCGAAGAGCGCCGTGCCGATGCCCTGGGCGGTGCCGCCGAAGGCCTGCCCCTCGACGATCATGGGATTCACCATGGTGCCGCAGTCCTCGACGATGACGTAGTCCAGGATCTCCACCTTGCCGGTCTCGGGGTCGACCGCGACCACGGCGGCATGGGTGGCGTAGGTGAAGGCGCCGGTGTCGACCTTGGGCTTGAAGCCGTCGGTGACCTCCAGTCCGCCGCTGTGCACGTCGTCGGGCAACTGCTCCGGCCGCAGGTACCAGGCGCGGCCGACGTCGGCGAAGTCCAGGCTGGCGTTGCCCGCGTGGATGCGGCCGTCGCGCAGCTCCACCGCCGCGGGCTCGCACTGCAGCAGGTGGGCGGCGATGGCCTTGATGCGCCCGGCCAGGCCCTCGGCCGCGCGCGAGACCGCCCCGCCGGCCATGACCATGCCGCGCGAGGCATAGGCGCCGGTGGAATAGGGTGTCTCCGCCGTGTCGCCCAGCACCACGCCGATCTTCTCCACCGGGATGGAGAGCTGGTGACTGGCGACCTGGGCGAGCGTCGTCTCCAGCCCCTGGCCGATGGTGTGGATGCCGGCGCGCACCTCCACCCCGCCCTCGGGCGTCAGCCGCACGGTCGCCTGCTCGAAGCCCGGCACCATGGGAATGCCCCAGGCGGCGAAGACCTTGGTGCCGTGCGCCGACTGCTCGGTGAAGGTGGAGAAGCCGACGCCGACCAGGCGGCCGTCGGCCTCGCCCTGGCGCTGGCGTGCGCGCACGCCCTCCAGGTCGATCAGACGCTTGGCCCGGCGCAGCGATTCCGGGTAGTCGCCGCTGTCGTAGTGCTTGCCGGTGACGTTGGTGAAGGGCATGGCCGCGCCCTGCACCAGGTTCTCCTCGCGCACCTCGGCGGGCTCGCGGCCGACGGCGCGGGCGATGGCGTCGATGGTCAGCTCGATGGCGAAGCAGACGCCCGGCCGGGCCACGCCGCGATAGGGCGTGAAGGGCGGCTTGTTGGTCGCGACCGAGTAGGTCTTGCAGCGGTAGTGGTCGAAGGCGTAGGGGCCCGGCAGGTTGCCGCCGGCCTGGGCCGCCTCCAGGCAGGCGGTGAAGGGCCAGACCGAATAGGCGCCCACGTCCACCGTCACCTCGGCGTCGAGCGCCAGCAGGCGGCCGCGCGCGTCGGCATAGGCAGTCACCTTGTAGTGGTGCTCGCGGCTGTTGGCGCCGGCGGTCAGGTGCTCGCGGCGGTCCTCCACCCAGCGGAAGGGTCGGCGGTAGGTCATGGCCAGCCAGGCCACCACCAGCTCCTCCGGCTGCAGCACGCACTTGTAGCCGAAGCCGCCGCCGACGTCGGGCGGCGCCACGCGGACGCGGCGCTGCTCCAGGCCGAGGCACTCGGACAGGCCGGTGCGGATGACGTGCGGCACCTGGGTCGAGGTGTGCACCACCAGCTGGTCGGTGCGGTCGTCCCACCAGGCCAGCAGGCCCTTGCCCTCCATGGGGTGCATGCACTGGCGGGCGGTGCGGTACTCGCGCTCGACCTTGACCGCGGCCTCGGCGGCGATCTTCTCGATGTCGCCGTCGACGAAGGTCTCGAGGAAGAGGTTGTCGCCCCACTCCTCGTGCACCAGAGGGCTGCCTGGCTTGCGCGCCGCCAGGGAGTCGACGATCGCGGGCAGCTCCTCCAGGTCCAGCTCGACGCGCTCGGCCAGGTCCTCGGCCTGGGCGCGGGTCGGCGCCACGCAGGCGGCGATCGCCTCGCCGACGTAGCGGATCTTGCCGTGCGCCAGTGCCGGGAACTCCGAGAGCTTGTAGCCCTTGAGCGAGGACTTGGCGACGATCGGCGCCAGGCCCTTCAGATCCTCGATCAGGAAGACGCTGCCCTCGGCGCCCTCGGGCTTGCGGACGCCGCGGAGCTTCGCGTGGGCGACCGGCGCGCGCAGGAAGGCGACTTCGCGCAGCCCCGGCATGCTCATGTCGGCGACGAAGCGCCCGCGCCCGTGCAGGTGCCGCCGGTCCTCCTTGCGCCGCACCCGGGCGCCGATGCCGCTGCCCGAAACCCCTTCGCCGCCGCTCATCCTCGCCCCTCCCTCACAGACTCTCTGCCGCCGCCGGCCAGCGATCGGCCCAGTGACGCGCCGCCTCCCAGGCCGCCGCGGCCCGCAGCAGCTCGCCGTCGCCGTACCAGCGCCCGACCAGCTGCACACCCACCGGCACCGCGCCGTCGAGCAGCCCCGCCGGTAGGCTCACTGCCGGATGGCCGCTCAGGTCGAAGGCGTTGAGGTAGGGCGTCCACTCCCGGCGCATGTCCCCCACCGTCTCGCCGTCGATCGCCACCGGCGCCTGCACCGGATGGTCCGCCGCCAGACTGCGCGCGGCCGCGACCGGCGTCAGCACGAAATCATGCTCGGCGAACCAGCGCTGATAGGCGCGGAAGATGCCGGTGCGGGCGTAGAGCGCGCGCTGCAGCCGCAGGCCGTCGTAGGACAGCCCCTCGCGCACCCCCTCGGCCAGGCTGGCGTCGATGCGCTCCTCCACCTCGGCGAGCTGGCCGCCCAGGCGCGCCGCCCAGTTGGACTGCTGCAGCACGCGCCAGACCGGTTCGGGATTCTCGATCTCGCTCTCGTCGAGCGTCACCTCGGCGCCGAGCGCGCGGAAGGTCGCGACGGCCTCGTCCAGGACGCCCCGCATCTCGGCCGAGAGGCGGGCGTTGCCCATGGTCGGGCGGCAGAGGATGCGCCTGCCGCGCAGGTCGCCGCCGGCGCGGACCCCGGCCTGGACCGCCGCCAGGGCCCCCGGAGCCGGCACGCCCAGGGAATGGGGGTCGTCGTCCTGCGGCCCGGCCAGCAGGTCGAGGAACAGCGCCGTCTCGGCGACGCTGCGCGCCATCAGGCCCAGGTGGATGAAGTTGGCGAAGCCCTCCGGCACCTGGTTGTGCGGCACCAGCCCCAGGGTGGGCTTCAGGCCGACCACGCCGGTGCAGGCCGCCGGCAGGCGCACGGAGGCGCCGGCGTCGGTCGCCAGCGCCAGCGGCGCCAGTCCGGCCGCCACGGCGACGCCGGCGCCGGCGCTGGAGCCGCCGCAAGTGACCGCCGCGTTCCAGGGATTGACCGTGGTGCCGGTCAGCGGCGAGCGCCCCATCATGGAGTGGGCGAACTCGCTGGTGGTGGTCTTGCCGATCACGATGGCGCCGGCGGCGCGCAGCCGCGCCACGGCGGCGACGTCGGCCGGCGCCGGCGCCGCGTCGGCCATCAGGCGCGAGCCCCAGCGGGTCGGCAGGCCGGCGACGTTGAGGATGTCCTTCACCGAGACCGGCACGCCGTGCAGCGGCCCCAGGAGCTTGCCCGCCGCGGCCGCGGCGTCGGCCGCCTCGGCGGCCTGCAGCGCGCGCTCCTCGTCCAGCAGGACGAAGGCCTTGAGGCTCTCCTGCGCCGCCCGGGCGCGCGCCAGGAAGCCCGCCACGACGGCCTTCGCCGACAGCCGCCCCGCGGCCATGGCCTCCGCCAGCTCGATCGCCGACAGCCGCCAGCTCTCCGTCATCTACCCTCTCCCGCAGCCCGGGGCAGACTGAAGCCGCCCTTAGGGGGTATACTGAGTTTTTTCGAGCCGCCCTGTCAATCGAGCATGGCAGGTACACTGAGCTTCCAGGGCCGCCCGACGCACAGCTCGTCATCCTGAGCGCAGCGAAGGATCTCGTGGAAACGGGGCTCCAACAGGCCCGAGATCCTTCGCTGCGCTCAGGATGACGCCCAGAGGGAAGCCCCGTGCTTTCCTCCCTATCCTGAGTATCGGGGGGACTTCATTGACAGCCAGATATCCGCCATCTAATGGGAATCGCACAGGCTCGACGGGAAACAATCAAGGACGGGACCACACCATGGCGGCGAAATCCGCGAAGAAGCGCGCGCAGGACGCGCCGGAAGAGCCGCAGCTGCTGGTCTCGCGCCTGCCGCTCTGGGCCCGGCCCGGCTATCTGATCCGGCGGCTGCACCAGATCCACTACGCCCTCTTCTTCGAGGAGTGCGCCGACTTCGACATCACCCCGGTGCAGTACGGCCTGCTGACCACGCTGCTGCTCTATCCCGACCTGGACCAGAACTCCCTGGGCCGCGAACTCGGCATCGACCGCACCAACGTCGCCGACGTGCTGGGCCGCCTCAGCCGCCGCGGCCTGGTGGAGCGCCGCCGCAGCGAGGAGGACCGGCGCATGGTGCTGGCGCGCCTGACGCCCGAGGGCGAGAAGGCGACGCGGGAGATGCACGAGGCCATGCAGCGCGCCCAGGACCGCCTGCTGGAGCCGCTGCTGCCGGAGGAGCGCAACGCCTTCCTGACCATGCTGATTCGCCTGATCGACGGCAACAACCACCTGGGCCGCACCATCTTCCGCCCGAGCTGAGGCCGGCTCCTCAGGCCTCTTCGCGCGAGAGCACCGCCAGCAGCACGATGCCGATCATGACCAGGAACTGGGCCGCCTTGGCCTGGCCGTTCCAGGTCGCCGACTGCCACATGGCGAACCACTCGCCGCCCACCGTCATGAAGCCCGCGGCATAGAGCAGCCAGGCGGCCGTCAGGCCGACCACCGCCGTCGGCCGCGCCTGGGCGAAGGCGACGCGGTCGTCGCTCGCCGCCCAGAGCCGCGCCGCGCCGAGCCAGCAGAGCAGCGCGGTGGCGATCTGCCAGGCGATGATCAGGGCATAGGCGGCGTGGTGCACCGCCGGCTGCGGCAGCGCCCGCCAGCGCAGCGTCGAGTCCGGGAAGATCGTGTCCATCGAGAGCACGTGCTGCACGAAGGCGAAGTTGCTGCCGTAGTCGGTGACGTTGCCGAAGGCCACCAGCGTGAAGAAGAAGGCGATGCCGGCCACCAGCAGGGCCTTGCAGCGTCGGATCGTCATCATGCGCGTCGGCTCCCCTCTGTCTCGCCCCATCCTGCCGCAGCCCGGGCCACCGACGCCAGAGGGAGCGTTGGCCGTTCCTCCGCGACGCCCACCCCTCCCCGGTCATTGCGAGCGAAGCGAAGCAATCCAGGGGCCAGAGGCCCTGGCCCCTGGATCGCCACACTCCCTGCGGTCGCTCGCGATGACGGCGGAAGGGGTGCGCCTACCATAACGAGAGGGGAGCCTTAGGCTCGCAATGCGCTATACTGCGAGCACACTCCTCTCAGGGGTAACGCCATGCGCCAGCCCGCGGTCTACATCATGGCGAGCGGGCGCAACGGCACGCTCTATACCGGTGTCACCTCTGACCTGCCGCGCCGAGTGCATCAGCATCGCGAGAGTCTGGTCCCGGGCTTCACGTCCCGCCACGGCTGCAAGCGTCTCGTCTGGTACGAGCTGCATCGGGAAATGCTCTCGGCAATTATGCACGAGAAGCAGATCAAAGCGGGTTCGCGCCAGAACAAGCTGGCGCTGATCGAGGCGATGAACCCCGCTTGGCGCGACCTCTACGAGGACTTCGGCCGGTAGGGCGCGCCCTCTCCCCCGTCATTGCGAGCGTAGCGAAGCAATCCAGGGGCCAGAGGGCGATGGCCCCTGGATCGCCACGCTCCCTGCGGTCGCTCGCGATGACGGGGGCAGGGTCGGCGCCTGGCGACGGAACAGGGCAGCGGACACCTGGTCACCTGCCCCTCCCCGGTCATTGCGAGCGAAGCGAAGCAATCCAGGGGCCACGGCCTCCGGCCCCTGGATCGCCGCGCTCCCTTCGGTCGCTCGCGATGACGGGTGAAAGCGGGCAGCCATCCTCCCCCCGCATCTTACCATCGGCGGCCGGGGAGGCCACCTTTGCCGCGTCCGCCCGAAACGCCGCCCCCCAAGTCGCCGGAGAGCCGTCATGCCGCAGCCGATCCAGCTCTATTCCTGGGCCACGCCCAACGGGCACAAGGTGCACATCCTGCTGGAGGAGCTGGGGCTGCCCTACGAGGTCCACGCCATCGACATCGGCCGCGGCGACCAGTTCGATCCCGAATTCCTGAAGATCAGCCCCAACAACAAGATGCCGGCCATCGTCGACCCCGAGGGGCCGGACGGCAAGCCGCTGTCGCTCTTCGAGTCGGGCGCGATCCTGCTCTACCTGGCGGAGAAGCACGGCCGCTTCCTGCCGCAGGACCCCCGCGGGCGCTACGGCTGCATCCAGTGGCTGATGTGGCAGATGGGCGGGCTGGGGCCGATGCTGGGCCAGGCGCACCACTTCCTGCAGTACGCCCCGGAGGAGATTCCCTACGCCCGCGCGCGCTATGCCAACGAGGCCAGGCGCCTCTACGGCGTGCTCAACCGGCGCCTGGCCGAGAGCCCCTATCTGGCCGGCGAGGACTACTCCATCGCCGACATCGCCGCCTGGCCCTGGACCCGCGTGCCGGAGCGCCAGGGGGTGGAGCGCGCCGACTATCCCAACTTCCAGCGCTGGTTCAACGCCATCGCGGCGCGGCCGGCGGTGCAGCGCGGCGTCGAGGTGCTGGCCGACCGCCGCCGCGCCGAGATGGACGACAAGGCCAAGGAGATCCTCTTCGGCGCCACCCAGTACCAGCGCCGGTGAGCCCCGTGGCCGACCGCCTTCCCCCCGAGCAGCAGCACGCCGAGACCCTGGCCGCCCAGGCCGGCGGCTACATCGATCCGGTCAGCGGCGCGCCGATCCCGCCGATCCAGCCGGCCACGACCTTCGCGCGCGCCGCCGACCACGGGCCGCCGCCGCTGGGCGACTACATCCGCGGCCACAGCCCGAGCTGGGCGCCGGCCGAGTCGCTGCTGGCGCGGCTGGAGGGCGGGGCCGAGGCGCTGCTCTTCGCCTCCGGCATGGCCGCGGTCACCGCCGCCGTCACGGCGCTGAAGCCGGGCGACCACATCGTGCTGCAGGAAGCGCTCTACTACGGGGTGCGCGGCTGGATCCGCCGCTTCTGCGACGAGTGGGGCCTGGACCTGACCCTGGTCGACGCCAGCGATCTGGGTGCATTGGAGAAGGCGCTACGGCCCGGCCGCACTAGGCTGGTCTGGATCGAGACGCCGGGCAACCCGCTGTGGCGCGTGGTCGACATCGCCGCCGCCGCCGGCCTGGCCCACGCCGCCGGCGCGCGCCTGGCGGTCGACAACACCGTGGCGACGCCGATCCTGACCCGGCCGCTGGCGCTGGGCGCCGACCTGGTGATGCACTCGGCCACCAAGTACCTCAACGGCCACGGCGACGTGCTGGCCGGCGCACTCGTGACGGCGCGGCGCGACGACTTCTGGCAGCGCGTACGCACGAACCGCGACCAGACGGGCGGCGTCCTCGGCCCCTTCGAGGCCTGGCTGCTGCTGCGCGGCCTGCGCACCCTGCCGCTGCGCGTGCGGCGCCAGAGCGAGACCGCGGCCCTGCTGGCGCAGCGCCTCAACGGCCACCGGGCGCTCGAGGCCGTGCTCTATCCCGGCCTCGCCGACCACCCCGGCCACGCCGTCGCCGACCGGCAGATGAGCGGCGGCTTCGGCGGCATGCTGAGCCTGCTGGTGGCCGGCGGCGAGGCGGCGGCGATCGAGGTGGTCAAGGCCTGCCGCCTGTTCCTGCCGGCTACCTCGCTCGGCGGGGTGGAGAGCCTGATCGAGCACCGCGCCACGGTGGAGGGGCCGGACAGCCCGGTGCCGCGCAACCTGCTGCGGCTCTCGGTCGGGCTGGAGCACCCCGAGGACCTGGCCGCCGACCTGGAGCAGGCGCTGCGCGCCGCCCGCTGACCCCTCACCAACCGAGAAACGGGAGAAAGCCCATGAGCATCGCGCTCTACACCTGGAGCACGCCCAACGGTTACAAGGTCTCGATCGCCCTGGAGGAGCTGGGGCTGCCCTACACGGTGCACCCGGTCAACATCACCCAGGACGAGCAGTTCGCGCCCGAGTTCCTGAAGATCAGCCCCAACAACAAGATTCCGGCGATCCTCGACCCCGAGGGCCCCGGCGGCGAGCCGCTGGCGCTCTTCGAGTCCGGCGCCATCCTGCTCTATCTGGCGGAGAAGACCGGCCGGCTGATGCCGAGCGAGCCGCGGGCGCACTGGACGGCCATGCAGTGGCTGATGTGGCAGATGGGCGGCTTCGGCCCGATGCTGGGCCAGGCGCACCACTTCCTGCGCTTCGCCAAGGAAGACGTCCCCTACGCCAAGCAGCGCTACGCCGGCGAGACCCGCCGCCTCTACGGCGTGCTCGACAAGCGCCTGGGCGCGGCCGAGTGGCTGGCCGGCGCGGACTACTCCATGGCCGACATCGCCACCTTCCCCTGGGCCGGCCGCCACGAGTGGCAGCAGATCGACCTGGCCGACTTCCCCAACGTGAAGCGCTGGTTCGACGCCATGGCCGCCCGACCGGCGGTGCAGCGCGGCCGCGTCGTCCCGAAGTAGGCGCGGACCCTGCCGTTCGGGCGCGGCGCGGGCGGCGTTGACAAGCCTCCGGCGCTGCGCCTAGAACGTCGGGCCGCAAACGTCGTGGTCGACAGCCACTCGTATTGCGGAGGGGTGGCCGAGTGGCTGAAGGCGACGGTTTGCTAAACCGTTATAGGGTTAACCCCCTATCGTGGGTTCGAATCCCATCCCCTCCGCCACTTTTCCGCGGGTCCATACCGGACACATGGGTAACGGATTATTCCGGGGACATAGGTAACACCTTTGGGCCGAACGGGTCTGCGATGGGCTCGAGTCG